>Ga0307479_10000622_pt1 | contig 31809 bp, 35 predicted proteins | sample atmos_gasesECM4C_FD_203743 | JGI IMG/M metagenome (GOLD analysis project Ga0307479, IMG submission 203743) | Hardwood forest soil microbial communities from Morgan-Monroe State Forest, Indiana, United States - atmos_gasesECM4C_515 | ecosystem: Environmental > Terrestrial > Soil > Temperate...
TCACTCACGGCGCCCGCAATAAACAACCTTGCGCAAGCGAAGGTAGATTTCGGCCAACCGGTGGGCAGTCCGGAGGCCACCGCTCGCCGCTATCTTGCCGAGTCGTCGGCCAACCGGAAGTAATTCTATCAGCGTTGAAAAGCGAAGCGTCAAAGCTACAAAACAGTTGAACAGCATCAACTCAGCCGTCGAAATCTTGGGCGGGAAGAACAGCGTCGGTCGTGGCAAGCGTGGCAAGAAACGGCACATGTCCGCAAGTGCGAGAGCCAGAATAGCGAAGGCGCAAAGGGCGCGGTGGGCGAAGGTGAGAGCCGCGACGAAGAATGCCTAAAGGCACATAGCGTCCCTCACGGACGCGCATTCCGGGTAGATTCCCCGTGACGTTTAAATCCTTTATCAGGTTCCATCATCGCGGTTTGACTCGGTAATCCCAGGGATGCGTTTGTGACACGTTGCGGGTGTAACAAAGACAGATGACTTCGGCGATCATCGCGGCGGGAACGTGGAGTCCAAGACCGAGTTCACCGTGATTATCGGTGCCGTCTTGATCCCAGTCCCAGTAGCCGTTGGTCGTTCTAAAGTTGAACTCTCTGAGTTTGATGAATCCCGGATATTCATATGTAGCGGTATCGTCACCGAGGATAGCGTTAAGCTCGTTGATAATCTCTCGTATGTCGGTTTCTTGATGCTCTTTTGAGAAGTCCAGTTTTTCGAGTACCAAGCAGGCATCACGCACCCCGGTGGTCCAGCGTTCACCAAAGTTTGCCATTGAGTACAGATACTTGGCGGCTGCCATCGCGATGGTTTCGCCACCACGACCCAGTAGATCGGCGTATTCAGGTAGGTCTTCCATCTTGTCCGTGTATCTGCCTCACCGCAGCTTCACTGGAAGCGCACTCACTCAGGGCACTGTACCACGGCTCTCGGCCCCGTTCTTATTCTCGCGGGCCTATGGCGCACACGCCTGCTTCATGGCGTCCTCGGCGTCCAAAATGTTTGTCCGCCCCACAGTCTCATTGACCCAATCGGGAGGGCCGCTGCGGTTGGTGAATTTGTTGCCGTAATTCACATGTTCGATCCCGATTTGCACGCGCAACTTCCGGGCGTCGTAATCCTTGGCAAATTTGGCGAGTTCTTCCCGCGTGAGCCAAAGCCGCCAATTGATGTACGTCTGCTCGTGCGGCAACAAAACGCGGCTGCCCCCGCGACCGGGCAGCATCCACCATCGACGATCTTCGGCGTAGCACTGCACACCCGTTTTGCTAACCTCTGCGATTCGCGGAGCCGGGCGACCACTCGCGGCGCAGTTGGCTGGGCGGAAAATGGTCCACGTTACACCGAAGTCTTGGACGTAGCGATCTGTGTTGTTCTTCACGATGACACGGGCCAGGAAATTATTTCTATACGGGGTGATGCTGACGATTTGCACTGGTGCATCGTTCTGTCGGGCAATGTGGACCTCGGGCGGCGACAGGTTGGCATGCTCCTGCAGGCAGCATGCCGCGAGCGGTAGGGCAATCAGGCAAGTGATGCTACGCACCGTGAAACCCTCACTGATTGTTTTCTCTCTCAATTTCCGCAAGAAATGCCTGCACATCGACGGAAGCTCTTGCTGCGGGACGCCCACGGACATTCTTTTCGTCGGACACACCGCCGCAACCTTAAACACCGCATCGGCGAGTTCGCCGTCGTGAAGCCAACGCGAGAGCATGCCCAATCGTCCGACCATCTGCAACATCGGCAAGCGATACCAAGCCGCTTGCGCATCCGCACCAGGGCTGTAAGCACGTTCAAGGAGGCGTACGTCCGTTGCGACTTGACCGGAGACGTTGGCTTGAATATCGCGCTACATGGCCCACATACTCCGCAGATCGGCAGGGTCAACAGCGGGCACGGGGTCATTACTGGAGAACCACGGAAACGGGTTGTCAGCGTTGCCGTCCATTGTACGAGGGTCTCATACTGTGGTCGTTCGTGCTCTCATAATCCACAATCCAATTGCAATGGCCGTCGAAAGCGTAATCCAGAAACGAGGATCGTGCAGTAATTGAGCTGATTCATAATACGGAAGTATCCCATGGGTCGGACGGCCAGCTCTAACCGCCTGTGTATACAGATACATTCCGATCCTTATACGAATCCAGAGATACGCAGTCCCGCCCACGATGAAGAACAGTATTCCGAGCAGTACGCCTTTCACGACCCACATTGTTCGTCTCCTGTCTAGAACTACCCACCTTCCGTCTCCCGCAATGTGCGAATGGCCCACCTCGTCATCCGCACAAGCTGGAAGATCACGTAGGGACCGAACCTAATGAGCGGGCCAAGCCCCAAGCTAAAAGCCGGCGGAAAGAGTGTAGGGAATATCCAAAACACGAGCCGAACCAGCAGCCGGATGAGAATTGGCGAGAGATAGGCCCACAGGAATCCCGCCAGCAAGTACAACCACTCTCGCGCAATCCATTGGCGATTGATGGTCATGGACCTGCACCAAAAAGGGAACCATTTCTGGCTCCTTTGTTCCCCATTTACCCTTGCCCCGGCACATGCCCAAGCAACCGGATGTCGTTGGGGGGCGGTTCTTTGGAGTCGTCGATCCGTGGGTTTTCGAGGACTCTCTCTATGAGTTCCCAAATCTGCGGGAGCGTCACATAGGGATCGTTGCCCTCGTCAGTCCATTGGTTGTTCGCCTTTGCCACTCGGAACGCAAGAATGTAGAGACAACCTAGGGCGTCATAGACTTTCAGTCGTCCGTCAGGTTGACTGGGGATCAGGTTTTTGGGATCGATACCCTGCTGTTCAAAAATCTTCTCTATGAGTTCCCAAATCTGGCCCTGTGTGATATAGGGCTTGGACTGCTCGGTAGATTGGTTGTTCGCTTTGGCGACACGGAACGCATGAATGTAGAGACAACCTAGGGCGTCATAGACTTTCAGTTTTTCTTCATCCATGCGTTCCTCCTCTCGCTTCTCTCCCGTAGCGAGTCACCTTTCCGTCCACGACGTTTGCAATGTACCGCCCTTCGCTGAGGAACTGCATCACCTTCTTGCCAGACCGGGCCATCTGCGCCCAACGGGATTTCGTATCAGGATTCTGCTCCAATCCTCGAATCTCGTTTCCGTCGAAAACGAAATCCACCTGTCGCAAACCGCGCTTGGGAGTCCTACGAACAGGGTAACTTTCTCCGCCTAACTTGGCGGCCTTGGTGTTCTCGACAAGGGCCTGACGCCAGACTTCAATAGGCGTTTCCTCGATGGTAGATTTGGTCATCGCCTACGCTTCAGCCAATCGCATTTCACCCTCGCACGACCGGCATACCCAATATCGCCCGAACTTTTTGCCGCTGAATCATCTCTCGCGGCGAACCGCCTGGTCGGTCTAGCCAACCTGTGCATACCGAAAATTCCATCCAGCGGTTTCCCGTCAAATGTCACATTGTTACTTCCCGGTCGCCTTCTTAACCCAGGCTCCAGTTCCCTTCCGCATGTCGCTGATTTAAATGGCATTCGTCGCGGATGGGATTTTCGGGATGCACAGGTTCCCCTTGCGGCATGGATCGCGTCACGACCCAGATCAGAATCGTGCCGAGGACCGTTTTGAAGATCGCCCGGAGCCACCCTACGGGCGCTGGCGGCGGCACGCGCTGACTAGCATCCAAGAACGCCTCCGCATCCATTCCCGGCCAGGCCAGAAGGTACACTGTGGAGCGCCAAATCGAGTGTGCAACTCGCAACCGCACCTTCCACCATGTTAGCCACTTAAGGCTGATGAAGATGGCAAACGACAGAATCCACATGAACACCCAAGCGGGTAGGAGATTGCGGCAGGCAACTGCCGTCAAAGGGAACACCAAGATCGGGAGCCAACCGATCCACTGGGAGCCTCGCACAAGCTGAGTCGATTCGATCTCTTTGGTTTCACTCAACGTACGGAGGTTCACTCCCCTCCAGAAATGCGAATCTCGTAGACGGTTGGAAGCTGATCGCCTTCGCTTCGAACGAAGCTTCGAACCAGTTCCGTGCGGGAAAAATGACCGAGGCTGAGGAGCCGGATGCATTCATCGGTAGCGCAACTCTCCCACGAAGTACGCCTCCCCCACGGAAAGCAGCTTGCCTCGATGGCACGCACCGGAAGCCCTTCTTGAAATCCGGTTTCAATCTGTTCGCGCAGCCAGCGCAAATAATCCAATTTCTGCGATATGGCGACTTTCGGGTCTTCGCGGATCACCACACCGGGGAAATCGGGGATGTCGCCCCGCAAGGTGTGAATGTGCCCGTGTCCTTCGACCAGAATCTCGATGTCGAGTTCCATCAACCGTTCGAGACTGAGGAGCCACTTCCGGCTATCCACATCGGGATTGGGTGTCGCGAAGTAGCTCCCCATGAAGGCATCACCTGCCAGCAGTACCTTTTCCTTGGGGTCATAGAGCGCGATGTGGTCATCGCAGTGGCCAGGAGTAGGGATCACCTGCGAGTAGCCGGATTCGGTATCGATGGTCTCGCCCAACAGATGGTAGGGCTGCTTCAAATCCGGAGGCTGCCCGATTATCGTGGCGCGCACCCAGGGGAGCTTCTTGAATGGCGTAAGGAAACGGGCGGTCGCCTCCGAAACGAAGATCGGAGCGCCAGTAACTTCAGCCAGCCAGTTCAGATTTCCGACGTGCTCTTCGTGGGCATGGGTAGCGACCACTTTCTTAATTTTTGGTTTCACCTGTTGAAGGTGCCGTGCAAGCGACCGCCGCATCTTGGGTGAGCCGGGATCGATGGCCATTCCATCGTAGAGCACCGTCGTGAACAGTTCCCCAAACAGCAGCGGAACGGTGTTCGGCAACATGCCATTCAGAAACAAGATGTTCAGCTTGCCGTTCAGAAGATCAAGCCGCCCGTGATACGTCCGGGCGAAAATGCTCGCTCGTTGTCCGGCAGCCTTGATCCCAGCCCATAGGACGAGGGGCAACCGAATGAAGAAGCCCAGTGTGTAGCACGACCAGAACGCGCCAAGTAGGGCTTGCCGTCGCACCGCTTCTGGCTTGGCAACGCGGCAAGCGCCACCGCGACATTTGCTGAGGGAATATCTGTTCGTGGCAACGAACCTGTAAAGCAGTCGCCCTGCATCGCGAAAGGGGAACCGCTGTCCCAGTGCTCCGATGAGCCAAGTGGACGGGAATAAACGCGCCAGACATGCGGCAGCATCCCAGCCGATATGGATTTCGCCTCCGGGAGTAACAACATGTAACTCCCGCAGACAATCATCCAAATTGAGCTGGGCATCAACGGTGGGCAACACCTCTGCGCTGATGGGGAGGCAGACGGTCTTGTTCTCGCGGTCGAGAGTCTTCAGCCATGACACACAGGCCTGACAAATCTCGCACTGGCCGTCGTAGAGCACCCGGTACGCTGCTTTTGCGCTTTCCTTCTCGTCAGGCTTTTCGGCGATGTCCTCGGCCGGGTATCTACGCATGCCGGAAATGTTAGGTCCCACAAGAGGAAAAGGTCAATCATGGAGGAGCGAGAGTTTTTGCTGGAGAGAGGCCAACCAGGTTCTCCGTTACGCTGAGCTTCCGCATACCATGCCTGGGCGGTAGATGAGATTGACGCATAGCACATGAAGCAATACTTTACATGCCCGGTAACGCTACACGGGAGTTGGAGATGGGACACTCGAAGGCGGGGCACTATCCACAACTTGAAAGCCACAGTAGAATCTCCCATAGGGAGGCCTGACACATGCGCAGATCACTTGTAGCAGCGGCAGTATTGCTGCTTTTTAGCTCTGTTGACTACGCCCAGGAAAAACAACCTGTTCACGTCGTGATTCAGGCCGCGCCGCAACGGATCAAGAAAGCGGCGCTGGCAATGTTTGCGCGAAACGGCTACTCACTCGACTCGGAAACGGCCTCGCAGCTTAAGATTTCCAAGCCAGTCAGCAGCGAAGAAACGAATGCCTATAACACAGCCCACTGGACTAACCCCCCAGTCGCAAATTGCCGCCGCGTTAACACGTTCCTTCTCTCGCCCGAGGACCACGCAATCAGCGTATCGATGGTCTCTGAGACGGTGTGCCATTCAGACGGAGGGTGGCTATTTTTCCGTAGCGATGACGAAAAAGATATTCAGTCGATGCAAGACACCTTGGCTGGCCTTAAGGCCAAAATTGAGAGAGCCGATTCGCGGCAAACCTCAACGACAAAGATTGAATTTTTCCAGAAAGTGTGGGGATCAATGAGGGAGCCAGAGTGCGGCGATGGGATCATCAGAGCGAGGGACGACTTCTCACAACCCTAAGACTTCGGGCGCCGATTCCACACGTACCGCGTCTTTCGCGTAGTCGAAAGCCGACGACCCATTCAGCGCATGGCCACCGGACCGAGGCTATATCGTGGCGTTGGCCCGCGGACGGGCCTGGAAGTAACGCAGAACAGCAATGAGAAGTGCGAGCGCGCACAAAACTATCACCGCGAACCAGAAATAGGATGAGTAGTCCTGCCTTCGAGTGAGCCATCCCGACCCGATGGGGGCATAGGCGTGGCCAAGAAAATCACTAAGATTAGTGAGGCCGGTTTCGTCCCCGTCACGAACGAAATGCTGCGAGATTTCAAAATAGGGCTGATAAATGAGACGCAGAACGACGCTTGAGACAAAAAGAGCAGCGGACGAACTGACGCCAAGCGCGATCGCAAGCCGACCCGGCCGAAGCGAACTCAGACGGAGTGACCTGCTACGCAGAAGAACCGCGAAAACGGTGGCGACCAGAAGTGCGCAGGACAGAAGCATCACCGCACCAGACCTTCTGGCCAGATCGGCATCCCAACGCGCTACCTGATTGCCTCTGAATCCGCGGTACCTGGACGAAGATTCCTGTGCCTGGGTTTGACGTTCCCGATCTGCAAGGAAGGCATAAAAAGCAGCTTCCTCAGGGCGACTCGATTTAGCGGCTAGGGCGGCAAGCCGTGTGTAGGCTTGTTGCGTTTGCTGACAAAAAAAGAGCCTGACATCCCGGCTCAGCAAGTCTCCAAAGTGCGCAATGGCCAGATATTTTTCGGCGGCCGCTTTGGTCTCGCCTCGAACCTCAAGAACTTGTGCGGATGCAAGAACCAGTTCCGCATAGCGGCTGGCGTCCGAGAAGCCGTAGGAAGGCAGGCCATAAAACCACGCATCATCGGCAATCAGAGCTGGGTCGCCGACGTGATAGCGACTGAGGACTCGGCGATCGAGCTCCTTGCGCTGACTGGAATAGGTGTCGAGCCTCGCAGATTCGAAGGCGGCCGCCATGGCGCTTTTCCAAGCGGGAGGTTGGTCTTCGGTTCGATGAGGGACGGACGCGCGCAAGACTTGATCGCAGTCGATTTTTTCAGCGGTAATGAGGTGGGGAAGAGCGTTTTGTGGATCGAACTTTTCGAGCGCCGGAACCCAGCGCTCGATCTCTGGAGGCGGACACCCTCTCACGGCAACGATAGCGTAAATCCAGATGAGCTTTGGGTCGAGACGAACTGCTTCATCGGCGAGGCGCGCGCCTTCAGATGACTGAGGATGGCGTAGGGCGACGAAGGCCAGGGCTTCGGCATCGTGATCTTGTTCGGCCTTCTTCACAATTGATTGCAATTCCGGACTCAACCTTTGGTAGTCAGTTTTGAAGACGATTCGCCATGAAAGGAGAGAAACGCGGAACGCTTGGCGGAAGACCGGGGCGACGAACAAAAGGAGAGAGGCTATGATGCAGAAGCCGGCGATGCCGAGAGCAGGTTTGCGCATGGGGCCCTCCTTTGAGAAAAGATCGCCGCCCGAAGGGATGGTCGGGCAGTTGCGGCTTGGAAAAATCAGGGAGAGCAAGGCGTGTTTGGCGAGAACACCGGCGCTGCCGAGGGACCAAAGCAGGGCGGCCCAATTCCCTTGCACGTGATTTAGTTCGCTGAGCATGCCGCAGCCCCAATCGAGGGTGTCGTGCGGCGCAATCCAAATGGCGAAGCGCAAGAGCAAAGCGGCGATACGACGAGGAGAAGCAACGGGCATCATGCGCGGCCTCCGCTGAAGGCGGGGCGACGGACTCTTGCTGCGGAGGAAGCTGCTCCGAGCAAGCTACGCACCAGCTCAACACCTTTCGGAGTGAGGCGGTAAGTATGACGCGGAGGAACGCCGTCCTCGGTGGTTACCCACTTGGTTTCGAGGAAAGAGAATTTGGCGAGGCGCATGAGGATAGGGTAGCGTGCCGGACTTAAGTCCCGTTTCCCGGCTCAGTTCGTAGCCGTAGCGCCAGGCGGTTGAGTGTTCGATGAAACGTTCGAGAACGCGGAGAGTTTGCGGGGACATTCGAGGACTCTTCACAGAAATAGTCTACATATATAGACAATATCAGTCAACAGCCATCGGGGCGCCGCGAATTGAACAGTTGAAATCGATGCGTCCGGTTGTCACCCGTGCCGCTGGAAAGAACACAGAACCGGATCATCGGCCTAATCTGCCCCTTTTTGCCCCTGCGTCTTTCTGTTAAGTTAAGTGTCCATCCATCAGGAAGATGGATGGTAGGGGCGGTGGGGATCGAAAAATATCCTACACTTATAAAGCCCTGTAAACAGTGGTGTTGCAGCCTCTCCTACCGGAACAATCACTACAAACACTACAAAATCACGGTGCCGCTCAGTCTTCGAGCCACGGCAGCTCTTTGGCGCTCGGCCCGTAGAAGTAGCCGTTCTCGTGAAGATAAAATTCCCCATTAGAGCCGGGTCCATAGACATGCTTGTTCTCGTGAATGTAATACTTGCCGCTGTTTTTGGGACCGTAGATGTATCCGTTATCGTGTAAGTAGAACTGACCTGACATTTGAGGTCCGTAGATGTGTTTATTCTCGTGAATATAGTATTGACCGGAACTCATCGTCAGGGCGCAGCGGCAGTTTTTGCGACCCCTCCTCCCGCTTATTTGCGTCCAAACAGTAAGCGAGCGACCTCGGCCATATAATCAGGTTCGGTGTTTTTCGCCGGCGCGCCCGGGACAAACTCCGCGAAGGGCGACACAGCTAGCGGGAACGCCTTTTTCAGCGATGAGCCGAAGGGCGAAGAGGCAAACGGATTGAACGTGACATTGCACTGCGGTCCGTAGTATCCGATCAACCCAGATTCGACCGAAACTCGCGCGGCCTCAGTTGAACCAAACATCCAGTAGTAGGCGACAAGAAGGTTCTCTGCACCGCCAGCGGCCCGGCACCAATCCTGATAGCGCTCATGCGATGTCGTCACCCTCTCATGCATATCCCCGCCCTGACCAAAGTACAGCACACGGAATGGACGCGGTCGGGCGGAATTGTCAGCGACGAGAATGGCATACACTCCCGGGTCTGGATCCCTTGAGATGCCGTAGAGATTGCCATAAATACTGCCGAAGCAAGCGCGAGGGAATGCCATCGGTTCCGAGAATCTAACTGTGTCACCGTTGTTCCGGTTGAACCAAATCCCATCAGGCTTAGGTTGCGCTGCAAACAGAGCGCTTAGGTAACTAAGAGAGGACTCGTCAGGTCTACCGTACATGGCATCGAGTTCCTTTGCGGTTCTGTCCCATCACGACAAGAGCAGTCTTGAAAGGACGTCATCCAGGACGTGCTGTGTAAGATGCTCTAGCATGGTTTTGCAACCACGGTTGCAGTTTGGCTGTGCTGCGAGTATTTGAAACACTACTACTGTCCCAGCGCCGATCAACAAAAGCTTTTCGACATCTGACTTGCGAGCCATCACGGCCTCCTGTTCAGATCACACCGTCTGCAAAATGCTTGCGTAGATTCTTCTTCTCGTCCGCCGTGAGGCTCCACACATGGCCGCAGATCGCGCTAGCAACTCTCACGTCCCCGTCTCGCTCTAATTCCTCCAGGAGCACTGCACGTTTTAGGTGAAGTCCTCGCCGCTCTTTGCACTCCGGACAGTATGCCAACAGCGAGCAACTTCTTTCCGCCGCTATTGTTTCCATTGGCTGTTCCTTCGTCGACTCCCCAACAGATCAACCCTACGCCCGTGTTCCCGCTGTGTCAAGCCTCGACCACTACTAATAGTGGAGAGCTTCCCCGACCCCAGCGTGGAGAAGATAGAGCGAATACGTGCCTTGAGAGTCTGTCCTCACCACTGCATTCATCGCTTTCGCTTTAGTCGCCATGCAGCTGCCGGACCCTTCAAACCAGGGACCATCTCCAAACGGCCCTCATCTCGAAGTTTATAAAACTCGATCTTCACCAAGTTTTCTGATCGAATGCCCGTTATTTCCCGTGCCTGCTTGTTCGTTATTTGCGGATTGTTCTTTAGGAATTCCAGAATTGCCTCTGTTGGTGCAGCTAAGGGGATATGCGGTATGGTGACACGAACGTAGTTGCCATCTTCGACGATCTCTGGCTGCTTGAGCCGCCACTCCTTCATCTTCTGAAACGCGGTGTTGAGTCCTTCGCCCAAGTCCTTGTTCGGAGGATTGGGATAACGCGCAAGGTTTCGGACAATCTTGGAATTTCGTGAGTACCGGGCATCAAGAATGTTGTCGAGGCTGACATAGCCTGGGAGTTTTCCTGGGCTGACGACTTCAATTCGATTGTCGAAGATGCGCACTTGCACGTCGTCGGAGATGGAGTAATCGCGATGGATTATTGCATTTACGATGATCTCCCAAATCGCCTCGGGCGGGTATTGCAGTGTTTTGAGTCCTGTCGTCGTCCAAACAGACACTGCAGACATAGCAGCGGTAACTGATTTCACTGTGTCATGGATGAGGGGATACAATGGCCCTTCCAAGGTGGCCGTTGACTTCAAGTGGTCACGCTCAGGATCGTCTTCTTTGGTCTCGTATCTGACAATCTTTACTGAACACTTTCGGGGCATGGCGGCCGCCGGATTGTCACTGAAGAGCAGGACGCCGGCGACCTTGGGTTCCCAGCTCTTCCGCTCCACCAAGTTCTGATTCAGTGCAAACTCCAGTGGGTCGGACTTGGGTGAATACTCCGAAAGAAATCTCCGAAGCTCCTGGCTGTCGGAGACATCCTCTGTCGGGATGTTCGGCAGAATTTGGTCTTCAAAACTGGCGGCTCCCTTGGCAAATTGGAGCTCTAGAATTCGCTGGGTTTCTTTTACCGGAAGCGACTGCGCCCCTTTTCTGACGTACACCGTACCATCTGACGTTTGATGTACTTCCGAACTCTTTTCTACGCGAACCAATAGAACCAGACCGTTGCGTCCTGGAGCTTCAAGAATCGAAAACTCCATTGGCAGCGGTGGTTTGACCTCGGTGAGCGCTTGAAGATGTCCGTTGAAATCTTCGACCTTTGCGGCTCCGTTCCAACGATTCTCCGGTATCGGCTCTTCCAGCGTGTCTGCGACTCCGACCACGAACTCACCGCCATCGGAATTAGCGAACGCAACCGCAATTTTCTGGACGGTCTTGCCGCTAGCCGCTAATGCCTTGCGGTCAAAGAAGTGGTCCTCATCGCGTGTCAAAAAGCTGCTAACGTCCTTGTCCGTGAGAGTTTTTCGATTCATGCTAGGCGGTCAGCCTTTCGTTCTTTTCTTTGAGGGTCCCGAGCTTGGCGCCGAGGGCACGTTTTACTGCAATATCGACGTGATAGCGGGGCATAACTGCTGCAGTTAGCGCCTCTTCGGACCATGTCTTGTCCACATCCTGAACTGACCACTGTCGAGCATCACGAAGAGCCTGGACTCCCATGACAGTTTCAATCAGCTGCTGCTCGAACCACTCGCGGACGACGTCCTGTACGGTCTCCCGAGCCCCAGCTACGTGGCTGTATTGCTTGCACCACCTTTCGATCATGTCGGTGAACACGCGAAAATCGCCATTCGCTAGAATCATGTTCTCTGGAGCTAGAAATTTCGCAGCGCGATCTTCCAGGTCTGGTGGCGTTCGCGTACCATCGGTAACGGACACCCAACGGATCTCCGGCTGAATGTCCACTCTCAATTCTTCGCCCGGAACTCCCTTGGCAGCGAGAAAGAGAGAATAGATGTCACCGGCCCGACCGCCTTTTCCACCTGACTTGCCGGTAGCGGAGCCGGGACTGTCGCGCTCTTCCGCATCTTCTTTGGCTTTACCTCCCACCGTCAGGGCATCCTCATCGATTCGCAATTTTCCAGTTCGAACTGGCCGATAGCGACTGATTCTAAAAAGGTCGCGAATTTGCTTTAGTCGTTCTCGAATCGACTGTTTATGGTCGGAGGCAGCCGAAGCCCCTGCGACCTCGTCCATCAAATCCTTGATGGCTTGGGGCAGTGCCTCTCGAAATTCGGCGGCCCAGTCTGCCCAGGGTAAGGGCTCGTTATTTAACAGAAGATGAGTACGTGCGGTGTTGGATGTCAGTCTTCTTCCCGTTCCATTGGTCGGTTGAACGTAGATCACCACCCTGTTGTGGCCAAAGATAACGCCAAAGGATTGCAGCCGAGCCACTCCGGCACGTCCCGTCATCATTTCGTACAACTCATCCTGATAAAGCGCCGCAGTATGTCCGCTTGATGCCAAGAAACCAGAGTTCTGTGTGAGAGCGTCTTCATCCTTTAGAACCCACCAATATGCTGTCGCGCCCGTGAGCATGACCTTGCCTGAATCGATGCTGTGTTTTTCAAGGTAGGGCTTCTGACCAGTGACGGTGCGAAGCAGGTTGGTGTCCTTGTTGCTCCGTGGGTACTCCCACCCTTCACGCGCTTTCACCACAATGCCATCCGAAAAATGAAAATACCTCGTATTTAGATACCGAGCGATCCAGCGCGACGGACTTGGCGCGTTCTCGGGGGCCTGCACGGTGTCCTGGTCAGTTTCGTTTCCGAGCAGAACGACCATCGTACCGTGGTCCTTAATTGCATTCGGTTTGATGTCATCCTGAACATACGCCCAATGCCCATAGCTGCCGTCCGGTCGCGTGAATTGCCTCAAGCCGTAAACTCCGCTGTCAGGGTCCCGCCAAAGGTGGATCATGTAGCCAACGCCGTCTTTCCATGAAAGGTACACCAGACCCGCATGATTTCGCGGTGCTGCCGCTATCTTCGCCCCGACTCCGAAATTTCCAGTTTCAGACTGTTCACTCATCGAAGAAGAAAGGGCGTTAATGTATTCGACCATCTGCTCCCCGGTCATTCCGATTCCGGTGTCGATTACCGCCAACTTGTAAACGTCGGTCAGCGTGTGGCGGTTCCAGTCAACATCCCAAATGATTTCGCCCTTTGGTGGACGCAGGTGCAGGATGCTTTGGAGCGCGTTTTGGGTTAGTTCCCGGAGATACTGCAAAGGAGCACAGTCTTGTCCCAGGCGGTCAAGCATAAAGCTCATATTTTTGACCTGCATGGGAAGGGTATTTTCGCGGTCTGCCAGGCGGGCTTCGGCCATACGGCCTCCTTTGTCGGAGAAGTAGGTATGCGACTTCCCCAAAAATGGCGTTCCACCCTTCGTCCGCGATCCGTGGAAAGCAACGCAATCGACTTCTCGCGTCCGAAGGAGAAACTCTAACCTTGATCATACCACTAGCAACACGACAGTCAACTCGGCCGCAGGGTGGTGCTCTAAATGCCTGTTTCTAGTGGTGGGGCGGCAATGAGTTCTTGGCCGGGAACGGCGCCAGAGAATTCAGAATCGCGATTAGTGCCCTTGGGTTTGCTGACCCAGTTGCTGAACTTCTTGGTCGAGCGTCGCTTCTGTAGCGGAGTAGGCAAGATTCTGGCAGTAGTCGACTGAGCAGTGCTTAACAAATTGAGCCGGAGCACCTGCTATCGAGAGCTCGCCCTGCCAAAGAGGGGCTGCCTGGTGGGCTGGGCAAATAAGGCGGATTTGGCCGCCGACAACTGCCACTTGGAGACCGTCAAGCATGTTTAGCTAGACATTATATTAGCATTCCGAGTCGCCATAGCAAGCTGTCAACTGCTCATCCTTAAGCCCTCTCACCCACGATTCATCAATGTGAACAAATCGCGGCTCGTCGCCTACCGATAACGTCGTGTCAGATTTTTCTGGTCCGAAAGTTTCAGTACAAAAACTGTCCTTCCGTATCGGAGCCTTTCAAGCGGCTTGCTGTGACCCTTGGCGTGTAACTCGGAGGCGCAAAGGTGAACAAGCCCGAGCAGGTCAAAATCGAAGTAACAGTCAGGACTGTGACGCACACGATCGTTTCGGGCAAATGGCACTTTTACACCTCCACGGTAAACAAACCTGTGCCGAGCGGCCAACCCGCTTCGAAAGGAAAGTAACAGCATGAGCACCGAAACCAATGCAGTCGATCCCGTGAAGTCCTGGACTTCCGAGCAGAACGCCACGATAGACGGGCTACAGCAAAAGCTCGGCTGGTCCCGTGTCCAGGCAATCCACAAACTACGCCAGGGTGAGAAAGCCGGTAAGACGCCAGCACAAATCCTGGCCGAGGCGACCGCACCCAAACAGAAACCAGCGGCGAAGGCGAACGCGAAACCCGAACCGAAGGGAAAGCGGGAACCGAAGGCCAAGAAGAGCGCCGGGCCGAAAGCACCCGCGTTCTCCACTAAGCCCGCTGGCAAGGGGGACGCCTACGCCGTCGAAGGGCACCAGGGCAAGTACGACAAACAACTGGTGGTGAACCTCTACATGGACGGCGGAAAGACTCCGAGCGAAATTGCCGAGCTCGGCTTGGCCGGTATCAAGGGGATCAGCCCTGTCTACTGCCACCGCATCCTGTTCGGCAACGAGGAGTCCGGTGGCATTAACAATGGCCAAGCTGCTCGTCGGAAAGAACAGGCCGCTCGCGTCAAGGCGTGGGCTGCCGAGAAGGTCTCCGACAAAAAGGCGAGCAAGTAAGCACGGGCTCACAAAGGGCCGGGTAAACCTTCGGGTTCCCGGCCCTTCGTGTCTCCGGTCACTTCAAAACACAAAACATGATGAACGTCGGAGACTTTGCGCGCGGCCAGCGTGACCCTGGGACCGCACCAGGGAGGTGCCCTAATGCAAAAGTCGTTTCATCTGGACGAAGCCGACGTAGTGCTCGTGATCGGCGCACTTAACGCGTATCAGGCCGAGCTACAAACCGAAGCCAAGTCGCAAGACGAAATGGAAAGGGAAACGGCCAAAGTGGACTTAGAACACGTTGACCGACTGCTTACGATGTTCAAGACGTGAGGCTCTACGCTTCAAAACCGTGCGTACAATCAAAAAGGAGAATGAGCCGATGATAAGGAAGCTAGTCGTACTGCTGTTGCTGGTAGCGTCGAGCACGTTTGCCCAAAACAAGGTAACGACCGCGCCGACGTTCCACGGTGTCACGTTCGGGGTGCCGTCACCGCTCCCGATGTGCACAACAATCACGGACGAAGAAGCCAAGAAAGCCGCTCCGGAAGCACTGTGCAGGATATCGGAAGTCAAGTCGTGGATGAAAGACGACAGCCTAACGCTTGTGGATGGCTTTGTCCGAGACAAGCTCATGGACGTGAATTTTCTCCACGGAGACCACGAAGACGAGAACGGAGAGTACGGACAATACATCTACACGGACAAGGCGACAAAGACGGTCGAAGCGTACCACATGGTTCTAGCGGCCAGTGAGTCGGACAGAATTTACCGGCAGCTCCGCGGGAAGTTCGGAGCGGGAACCTGCACGCGCCGTTCGATGCGCACGGGCATCGGCGTCCCGGTCGCGCAGACCGCGTGCGTGTGGCGTCCCGTGTGGGGAACTGTTCTGTTCAATAACGTGGACGGCGACCTCGACCACATGAGCGTGCGGGCTCAAACCAAGACGTTCATCAAGAAGACGGCGGTCAAAGAAAAGAACGAATTCTAACTTCGGAAGGGAGGCACCACGCAGGCCACGGGCTCCCAGGGCCGGTAGTGCGGCGCGCGCTTTCGGCCCTAACTTTTTTTAGGACGGGTGCAGTTCCTCATCCATCTTTGCGACGCGAGCTTCCATCTCCCTAACCTTTTCGATCGGAGGCGGTGTCTGTCCCTTCCAGATGAATCGGGACTGATTCCAGACCTGCGTTTTCTCGTCTGCCCATCGGCAGTTAGTCGGCTCGTAGTGACCGCGAGGGTTTATGCGGTCTAGCGTTTTGCCTACCGGCCGCGGCCCCATATCGTGAAGGAAATTTAGGAAGCCCTGACAGTTTGGCTCCCGCCAGCGTTTGCAGACCCGAATTCCCTGACCGCCATAGTGCTCGTATATTTCGCGGAAGGATTCGCACTTTGTCTTGGTGTGGCACCGCTTAATCATCATGTGCCAGGTGTTCCACTCTCCGGTGCTAAGTGTCCTCTGCTTCCCATCGCGGCCCTTGTAGTGCCGCTGGTGCCCATGCTTGGATTGGCTGCGGAGCATCGTCATGGCGATGATTTTGCCGGTATTCCATTGTCGCCGCTCGAAAGTAACGAGACGACGGCACATGCCGCAATCTCGCTGCACATTCGACACTAATAGCGACCGCCACACGTCGAGCAGATTTCCGCACTCGCAGTCGCACTCAAAAATGTCAGGAGCAATTCGTCTTCGGATTGTGAGACGGCCAAATTTCCCAGTCTTGAAGGACACGGCGCTGCCTCCAAAGGGTTCCGCACCGTGTTACCACCCATAAACAGCAAAGGCCAGGTACGCACGCCTTGTGTTTCCCTGGCCTTCACTGATTGGTTTCGGTTGAGGGTTAGCTGTGGTTCTGGAGAATGACAAACGGAGTCGGGCTGCTAGTGTCAGTCCAGAGCAGGCCACCGTCGGCACGCACGAAGGTGCGCAGGCCGATATTCCCATTCTCGATGAGGCCGGGAGCTTCACGGTAAATGCGGATGCCGGAAGTTTGACCGTCCACGATCAGCCGCGTGGCCCAGTAGGACAAGTCACCGAGAATCACGGGCCTCTTGCTGGCGCCGATGTTGTCCATGCTCGGGCAAATGCGAACGCGGATGCCGTAGATGCACGGATAACCGTCGTCGTACTTCACGAGGTGTAGCGGAGTTCCCTGCTTGCTGACCAGACTTTCCAGGTAGCCCAGGGTCTTCTTGTTCATCAGCCATGCGACCTTCGGGCTGTTTGCATACGCATCGTCGAGGTTCTGGAACAAGGCGGCAAGGTCAGCCGAGCCGATGGAGTTAGTTGCGTTGTCTCCACTGTTTCCGGTGTTAGCGTTCGCGCCGTTGGCAATCACGGGCTGGACGTTAGCGCCAATCAGGGAGGAGATGAGGCCGAGGGGTTCATCGGTTCCGTCACCATTGACGAGGTCAGCGCCGACGCCGCGAGCAATGCGGTCGGCAGAAAAGCGCTTGTAAAGATTGAGCACAGACAGCGTGCCTTCCAGGTCTTCAAATGCTTCAATCGAAGCAACGAAGCGCGGTGTGCTGTAGGAGTAGCCTCCGATCGTCACGTGCCCAGTTGCGGCGATGTCCACCGAAGACTGCGAGCCATTTTCCGCAACGACCGCCGCCACGACTTCAGTGTCGCCCGCCACGGGAACTGGCATAGGCCGCCCGTTCGTGGAACGGATGAATGTCACCGCGTCCTCGTCAAACAAGGCGTCGTGCTGTTTCATTGCGGCGAACACGTCGCGGTAGAAATCGGTGGGTACGAAGAAGCCGAGTCCCGAATAGGTTCCGATGCGGGCCAGGGGGTCTCCCTCAACCATGTCGCGCTGCTCAATGAATTGCTTCCACCCGCGTGCTTCGACTTGCTCTTCACGCGTGAGTAGGGATTGCGACCTGGCAGGCAGGGTGACACCACCGCGCTTTGCCGCGTCGCTCCGGTACAGCTCATTCACTTCTTCAACGTCAACTCCCGAGCGGATTGCGGCAATCGCAGTTTGCAAGAAAGCGAAACGTCTCTTCTCCTGGGAATTGTGCGTCGGTTTATTGCTCAGGTCTCCCAGTTCCTCAAGATAGGAACGGAGAGCCTCTAGATTGATCTTCATGACACACTTCTCCTGATCGAATTTCTCGGTACTGCTGGCCGAGTCCGTTTACAAAAGCTCGTTTAGAATTGCCTTGCGGCGTGCGACGATGTTCCGGTCGTGTCGTTCAATTGCGGCAACCAGTTGAGGCAATGAGGCCGTGTCGGGGTTCACGCCCTGGTACTCACATTGGCTCCGCCAAACCGGAACCTTGCGCCAGCGCGTCCGGTCTTTCAAACGCTCAACACGGCTCCGCACTTCGGCTGCGACCAGTTCTTCCCTGGCGTCTACCTCGGTGCCAGGGTACGCAGGGTTCACGACGACGCTTACGTCGGCAAGCTGCTTGAAATCTCGCAGGGTGCGCACAGGGCCGATGTTGTCCTGTGACCATTCATCCATGTCAGGGCCAAGCAGAAATCCGAAAGAGCACTCGTCAATGTCGCCGCGCTGAACCGATTCATAGGCATCGCGTCCGGCTTGCGTGTTCGGTACGTCGCACTCAAAGTGAAGTCCGGCGTAATCGCTGCGGAGGCGAAGCGTCCCCGAGGTCGTACGGCCAAGAATCAAATTCGGGTTGTGCTGGACGAGGCAAACCGTGTCCGGGTTCGTGGAAAGAATTCTTTCAAACGCACCGCGTTCGATACGCTCCCGGAACCCGCCGAGGTCTTTGGACATGATGTTGTACTTCGCAGCATAGCCAACGAGCAGGCCAACGCTGTCATTCCGCTGCGACCGCTGCGCCCGTACCGGACATTTGAGAATCCTGCGCTCGTTCATCACACACCTCCCGACTTCTTGCCCTCTTTGTTGATGATGAGCTTGTCTACGTCGGCCAAAATGCTTTTCTTCATTTCCGTGCCGCGTGGGGAGTTGTCTCCCCACTTTTGGGGCCGAACGATTTCTGGTTTCTTCAAATGCGGTGCGTCGCTCATCGGTATTCCCTTCGTGGCTGCCACTCGCCGGCCTTGATTAGCGTGTCGGCCTGCGCTTGCAGGACGTGCTTCGGTGTGCATGGTGACACCGGCTGCTCGGCGGGTTTCTTCCGACTCTTTGACTTCCACTCCGCAAAGAGCTTCACGTACTCCTCACCAATGTTTTCCGGGCAGTAGTGCCAGCGGCCGCCAGCGTTCACCTTGGCGGTCTTGTGCGCGGTGCCCTTCATGCTGTTCACGTATCCCATGTTCCCGTCGCTCGTCCGAAACGAAATGTACGGCGGGTTCTCGTAGTCCTCGGTGAACGGACCTTTCCGCACGGACCAGTTCACGGTCACGACGGGATCGGGCTTTGGGGTTTCAATGATTTGCTGATATCTCTGGGAACGGTAGAACTGCCATGCTCCCTCGGGAATGTCGAAAGGCGGGTGCTGCTCCAGCGGGTCTTGTACTCTCATTTTTGTCTCCACATAATTTGGTTTCGCAGGGCGGGAGACGCCCTGCGTAGTTCCTGCTAGCGGTGTTCCGGGTCCGGGTTACTTCCGCACAAGCCCGATGCGGCGGACGGCATTTTCAGCCGGCTATGCTTGCCGGGGGGGCGGCCCCGATTTCCAAATAATTCCAAATCACGGACGTTTAAGGAAAACGGAGCGAGCGGCCGTCATGGCTTTTGCAAACTGAATCGGAGCGCCCCATCGGGGGTCCCTTGCCTTTGAGCGGGTTAGCCTTCGATTTCGCGGAGCGTTTCTGCAGTGTTTACTTGGTGTCTCGACGTGGTCGTCGGTCGAATTCGCTACGGAGAACGAGCTTGTCCGCGCGAGGAACAGGGGGTTTAAGTTCGTTTACAGGCCCTTGCCAACGCACGTGGCACGGCGCGGGTTACATCGTCACTTCTATTGTGTCGCTGTGACTTCCCGCAGGTTGTTTCCGTCAACAACGAACTTGAAGGTCCGACCACCCGCGACCAACTGGAGATGTGTATCGTCCGCCCACTCAACCTTGGTGCCCATCTCGACATCCACAGGAATCGTGTCGCGCACGCTTATGCCAAGGGGACTCGCCGCTACGACGTAAACGTCTCCCTCCGGAGACTGTTGATCGGTGAATCCAACCCACGCGTCATGGGGCGACCATGTAAACGGTCCAAAATTGTGTCCGTGGGGCGGTATATGCAACGGCGGCGTGCTAAACGCAACTACGTCCTCACCGTTTGATGGAGGGTAAACCTGAGCATCGTTCAGCAGCAGTCCATCGAACTCGCCGGAGGACATTCCGTCGGCACTACCGAAATAGGCGATGGTTCGCCTAGCGACCCAACGGCCGTCGTGCGACCACGTGAACTCGAAACCACCCATCATGACCTTCAGCGTCTTGCCGGTGTCTGCATCCAATATCCAATACTCACAATTCGCGTGGCCGCAGGCCATAGCTCCCACGCGCAGGTTGTCAATCCACTCCAAGCGGTCAAATTCACGGGGGACGTATCCTTCAGGAATTATGTGCCGAAGCACGTTCCCAACAAGGTCGATCACAACAACGTCCTCCTCTTCACCGTGCTCATCTTTGCGCGGGATATCTGGTAACCAGTGATCGACAACGTAAACCAGTCGCTTTCCGTCTGGTGCAAGTGCTGGCAGCCGTTTCGGATTTCCATCACGCGTGAGCTGTCGCGAGCCGTTGGCAGTCTGCATCCAGACTTCGTTACTGTCGGTCCAGACTTCCCGATTCCCAGCAGCTCTTGCTTGGAACAAGAGAGCGATAATCGCGATCCGAAGAACGAACATCAAGAACTCCTCTGCAGAGCTTACCACCAGCAATCCGGATTCCATGACGGTTCTAAACGGGCGTATGGGCGAGAGAGCAAAACGCCCATCCGACAGCGACGGAGACTCCTTCTGAGCTGTTCGGCTAACTCTGGTTAGTCGGATTACCGGTAAAGTTCGTACCAGCAGCGCATCCTCTGAGTTTCATCTGCGACCGCGCACGACGCCTCTGCGGGTTAGCTCCTCACGTTCTAAACGGCACGTATCCGCGTTGATGCGCTTTATGATTTCTTCAGCGGCTTTCTTGCGGCGCTCGTCAGCTGCCTTGATTTCCTTGTCCAGTTCGGCCATGTACCATGCTCTCCGCTGCTCTATCTCACGGTCCCTGGTAGCCCGCAGTTCTTGAATGCGTTTCTCATCGGCAATCGCGGCGTTCAGTTCTGCGCTAAACCTGCGCCGCTGTGCATCCACGAACTCGTCGTGCTTACGGTCTTGCCTGGCCCATCTATGCCGGAGAGCGACGAGTCTTCCCATTTCGTGCTTAGCGCGCTTCCAGTTTCGGAATACCTGAGCTTCTGCGGCATCTGGTTGCCACAGTATTCCGTCGGCCAGCACGTCGGCTGGCAGTGTCGGCGGCAGCACACGTTTAGTTTTCGTTCGTCTCATAGGTCTACGTTGTAGTGCTCGTACCCGCAGTTGATGGACATACACTTACTCGCCGACCAGCGGTCTAAAGCAGCGGCCCGTTCCTGCGCTGTTTCGTAGAGAAGGATTGTCCACGGCATCGTGCAGCGGCTAACTAGAGCGTAGCGTCCGCTGCCGCGTATCCGGTTCACGGATCGCGGGAATCGCCGCTTTGCGGTCTCCAGGTACGATAGTGTTTGTATTGCGGCCATATCTATCCCACGGACTGTGACAAGTGCCAAAGCCCTGCCAGGCGCGGACAAACCGTTTTTTTTAGGCGGGCCGCAGGACTCGCGGGTCTGCCGCAACAATCCGGTCATGTTCGGCATTCATCAGCAGTATGCGCATCTGGACCTTACGGACGTATTCAGACAGTTCGGCAATTCGCCCTTCTGTTCTTTTTTCGGGACTCATGGCAAGAAACTTGTCCACCGTCGCATCGCATTCGGTTTTAAGAACACTACGGTAACGCCGTAGCTGCTCAAGGCGCGTCATGTTTGTTGGTCCTCCTCTACTACACACGGCTGTGATGCCTCGGGGTTTACGGTGCGCAGGTACTCTAGTTCCTCTTGCTCCTCTGGCGTCAGTTCGCGTGTCTCAGCAAGGGCAAGCATTTCAATATAGCGCTTGCGTTCCGCAGCGGCCTGGGCCAAACGGTCCTGCTCCTGCTGTTCAGCTATGAAGTCCTTGTTCTCCTCGGCCCATATCTCGCTGCGTTTTAGCAGCCGTTCCAGTTTCCGACCAATCTTGTCTAACAGTAGGTCCTCCGGCCTTGTGTACTTCTTCAATTCTTGGAAGACCCGCAACTCTTCACTTGTCATCACGTCTTGGAACCCATAGTAGAAAACAGGGTCAGCGACATTGCGCAGCCTGACTTTCCACAGGTCTAGATGCTGCCGGAACGGCATCATCACTTGGCTAGGGTGCTCAGCCTCAATCCTCGCGAGGTAAGACGGAAAATCCTTGGTGAACTGTGTCAGCGGATATTTACATCCTGCAAAGACATCATCCGCTTTTAAGAAAGCATCCCAAACTATCTTCACAACATTGAATCCATAATCCTGAGCCAGCTCGCGCACCGCGGCCCATTGCTTTTCCGTCGAGGCGAGTTTTCCGTCTACGAGTTCTTCCCCTCCCCTCCTCCCCATCACCCTCCGCAGTTCCTTCCATGCTTGGGCGTCCAAGGTGTCTTGGTCGCCGGGCTTGGGTGTGGATGGGGTTGCGGATGGAGTATCGGATGAGTGGTCCCCTCGCTGACCACCTATTTTCGGCAAAGTGACCACCAAAGAATGCGAAAGTGACGACCTATCACCCTCAAAGTGACCACCTATAGCTGACCTTTGGTCGTCACTATCGTGACCACCAAAATCTGCTACCAATCCTGGATAAGTGTCCGGGTAGGCATCGCGTTCAAGGCAAAAGTCCCATTCCGTATTCTTGCCTTTGTGACCTATCTCGACGCGTTTAATGAGTCCAAGGTCCTCGCAATACTTGGCCCTGGCGTTCACCCGCTTCCAGGACCTCGCGTTTGCTGCCTCAAGGAAATCCATCCCAGGGTACGATCCGCGTCCGGTTCTTCCATCCGCGTGAACTGCAATCGTTACCAAGAAAAGGCGATGCTCCGACTTTAGCTTAGGATGTTGGACGCACATCACTGTCTTGAGGAAATCGCCGTAGCTAGTAGATTTGCGTTTCATGGTGTGCGCGGCTACGCCGGAAGTGTGCCCATTCGGGCAAGGCGCATTAGTCCGCATTTACAAAACAAAATGTTACGGTCAGTCGCAGACAGACGACAACGGAGAACTGCTGAGGATATGGGCTTAAAGTGAGGATTTTGCCTGCTAGCGTTGGTTTCAAACCAACGCTAGCTAGAGGTTTTCGGCTGCCTCAGCTATCGCTTGGTGGATCTCCAATATCTTCCAACTAAGTTCGGCGTGCCGCGAGGAATCCCATTCGTGGTGGTTAAGGGCTTCCAGTAGCTTGTTCCCATACAAAATTATCAGCGCCGCTTGGCGGTCTGCCTTGGACTTTTTTTCCGGCTTTATGCCAGCCGAGTGTTGCATCTTCGCCCGAGCCTCGGCCACCGTCAGGTTGCTACGTGCGACCTGTGACAGCAAATCGCGTTGCCGCTCCTGGTTCTCGCTTGCAACGAGTTTCAGGTGTGCAAAGCTAACCTGGAATTCGTCCTTTACCTCCTCATCGACATTCCGAACGACAAAAGCCAAGCTCTTGATTGTAGCTATGCTGTGACCAGTGATTTCGGCTGCGGCTTTGTAGACAGCGTTCTTAAAACGTTGGTTTACCGTGATTGCAGCCGCCTCTTTCATCCGTTCGCCATCAACAATCCAGCTCCCTAATGCCCACTGGCGGTCCCGCTCATCTTTCATGAGTTTCTTCCCGCGTTCCCGCCATTCCATAAACTGATCCTCGCTTATTAGTTCTTGTAGCATCGGCCCGCCGTCTTCGGTCTTGAGACCTGCGTCAGCCAATTCCCGCGCGTTCCAACCTCGTCCCTTGTGGCTCATGCTCCTACTTTACCGAGACGCAAGGGCCATTCGCACTGTTTCCGAGTGCAGCTGTAGCTAACCCATCACACCGCGGTCGGGTCCATGCGAACAAATGATCTTACCGGCCGCTTGACCTCCAAGCCTGCCCCGTTTGAAAGTACCCCTGCAACGCCACGTACAGGGCGGAAAGGCCCTGTGCCGAAGCGCAGATACCAAGAGGGGTTGTTTAAGAAAGAAAACGGTCACTACTACTCGTTTTTCTATCGTGACCGAGCGATGTCAGATGGCACGAGCCGGTCGGTGTTCACTCGCATCGATCTCGGACGCGTCGGCGAAATTTCCGACTTGTCCGCCAGACGCGAGCGCGACCGCTTGCGCCAGCTAATCAACCGGGAACGCGGTTCGGTTCCCACAGCACCGAAGGGTGAAACATTTGAAGAAGTCGCGAAGACCTACATGAAAGACATTGGCCCGCAACTTGCAATTTCGACTGTGCGACAGCGCCAGAGCCATCTCAACGCTCACCTGCTGCCGCGCTTCGGGTCCATGTCGCTCATGGGGATAAATGTGCCCACATTGCAGCGGTTCGTTACCGAGCTGTCCAGCAAGGGTTCCCGCAAAAGCGTCTTGAATCTTCTGGGGACGATGAACGTGATACTCGCGTATGCCAAGAAATGCGGCATCCGCGTCCTCGACATCCCAGAGGGTTCTTTGACAGTCTCGGGCGACCGAGAAGGTGCCGAAGCGGCGTATTTCAAGCACGCTGACGTTCGGCGCATCATTGCAACAGCCAGGGAGCCGTACCGCACAATGTTTGTCCTGGCCTCAGTGACCGGGCTCCGCGCTGGTGAGTTACTCGGCCTAACTGTCGCCGACATTGATTTCGACCGACTGCTGATTTGTCCGCGAAAGCAAGCCGACGACCGCACTCGCGCGCTCCGCGAACTGAAGACGAAACGGTCTCGCACGCCAGTCCCAATCACCCAACAGACAGCAACAATTCTGCGCGACTACCTGAAGCAAGCGTGGTCGCCTAACCCGCAAAATCTCCTGTTTCCAAACCGCAGAGGACGCCCGTGTAAACGCGCCAACGTTGTGAAATTTGGCCTGCACCCGATTCTCAAAAAATTGGGGCTGCCGACTCTACACGTGGGCCTGCACGCATTTCGACACGGTTTGGGTACAGCGTTGGCCGATGCAGGTGTTTCGCCTGCCGTCGTTCAGCGCACTTTGCGGCACACTGACATCAAAACGACGCTGCGGTTCTATGTGCACACAGACGCCGAAACGCAGCGCGCAGCACTTCAATCACTACAAAGTAGTGATTACTACAAATAATTTTTGCTAAGTGTTGTGTATTGCGGTTGTTCTGGTAGGGGCGGTGGGGATCGAACCCACGACCTTCGGCTTAAAAGGCCGCTGCTCTACCACTGAGCTACGCCCCTGATTTGGTTCACATTCAGTTTAACCGCAACCGTGCGGACAACGCCTTATTTAATCCCCGTTTGTCTCCATTCTCTTGGAGGATTGCAAGCCGGCGCATAGCTCCGACGACGTCGCCTTCACTGAATTCACTAATTTTATCAGCAACGCCTTGTCGCTCCAACCACAAACAGAATAAGAAAACGCAGTCCTAGATTTCGCCTGGATAGGACGGGACCAAGTGTGGCCGCCGCGCGAACTATGGGTTGTGCGCCGCTCGGCCCTCGGTCAATCGGGAGAATGAGAAATCTCAATAGTGAACTAAGCCAAAGTATCGCAGCGCGAACCGCAAAAGAAGATCACTAAGACGGCGCGCCTGACTCAAGTTATGCGGCTCGCGTGTCTCACGGGCGCTTCTACCAAGTGCCCGACGAAATCCCGCCGGGGAGCTGATTTATTTCAGCTCCCATCGCGCGAGATGTGTCAGCATCGACGATTCATTGGCGATCAGAAATAGAAGCGCAGCGAAAGCTGCAGGTTGCGCTCACCGTTTCCTGAACTGCCACTGCCCTTCGTGAGTACTTTGCCGAAAGTGCTGAGGTTCGCGGGATTAAGGCTTGGATTGTTCCAATTGGGGTGGTTCCAAACGTTGAAGGCCTCGGCGCGGAACTGGAGCCCGTAGCGCTCAGTGATCGGAAAGCTCTTGAAGAGTCCCATGTTCCAGTTCTCGAGTCCGGGTTGATAGAGGACGTCGCGTACACGTTGGGTGACGAACGTTCCGGCAGCTGGTTTAGTGAAAATCGGGGATCCGTCGGGATTGGTGGTGGAGAGCCACTGGCCGTTCGGGCCGAACGTCTTGACAAGATGGGGAGTACCGTTCATGGCCCAAAATTGGCCGTTATTGCCGCAACCAAAGTTGGCGTCCTGGCCCACGCCAGCGAAGTCTTGGCCGCTCTGGATCGCATTACAAGGAGTTCCGGTCTGGTACTGGACGATGCCGCTGATTTGCCAGTCGCCCAAAGCCTTGCCGAGGAAGCCGTTGTGTCCATGAAGGAACGGAAGCTGGTACAAGTAGTTAGCGACGAAGATATGACGGACGTCGAATTCCGACGGCCCCCACAACATACTTATGTCGTAGGTATCGGGGACGACGTCGCGCTGGTTGGAGCCGCTATCCATACTCTTGGACAGAGTATAGGAGGCGCCGAACTGGAGGCCGTTTCTGAAGCGGCGGCTCCAGTTCACCTGAAGCGAGTTGTACAGGGAGTTCGCGACGTTGTCTGTCCGGCGGATGGTGCCGAAACCCTGGTACGGCCGGACGGCATTGATGTTGGCGGTGGGGTTGGCAGCCCGTTGGGCGAGGGTTGGCTGATTGATATCGGCCTCGCGCTGCTGATGCAAACCTCGGTGCGCAACATAGCCAACGCTGACTATGGAATTCCAAGGGAGTTGGCGCTCGACGGTGACATTCCATGCCCAGGACTCGGGATTCTTGAAAGCTTTGCTTTGGGTGGTCACAACCAGCGGAACCGCATTTGTTCCGCCCCCTCCGGGGTTGTCCACGGAGCCAAACGACACGCTGGCGTTGGGCTGGAAGGGCGGGTTGCCGCCGAGGAAGATGGAGTCGCTGACGCCCAGGCGAGTGAAGAAGCGACCTGCGCCGGTGCGGATCACAGTTTTGTTGTTGAGCTGATAGGCGATACCCACGCGCGGCTGGATATCACCCCACTGAATGTCCGAGTAGTGGTCGGGTACGCCTCGAAACAGGCCATTGTAAAGACCGGAACTCGCTTCGGGGAAATGGCTAGATGCGTTGGACGGGAAGCCGCTGCCGGGAATCACCATGCCGTTGTAAAGCTGAGCGATGGTGGGGGTTCCGGTAATGAGTCCGGTCGTCGGGCTGACAGTCGGCGCCAAAGTCGAGTCATAGAACGCGGGGTCGAAGACGATCATGTTTCCCCAGGTGGCGTGATAGGGAACGATTACTGAATATCGCGCGCCCAAGGTGAGGGTTAGGTTCTGCTTGACCTTCCACGTATCCTGACCGAAGCCCTCCCACATGCTGCCGCGGAAGATGGTGTAAGCGCGGTGGCCGATTTCGGAATAGGTGTCAAACAGGCCGAGGGCGGCGTTGGCAACGGCGGCATTCGAAGTCGCAGCCTGGTATCCTGGGCGGATGAATTTTCCGCCATTGTCGCTAAAACCAAATTGGCCATTCTGGTTGTTCGTGCAGGTAGAGCAGGCTGAAACGTTGATTTCGTCGTTATCATTTTCACCGGAGTGCTCATATAAGCCACCGAACTTGAAGGTATGATTGCCGCGAATCCAGGTGAAACTGTCAGATATGTCGAAGATGGGACCCGTGGAATGAGACGGGTAAGGCCCACCGTTCAAGGTGGAGAAGTTCGTCATATTGACCGAAGGAATGCGGGTGGGAAGCAACTTTTCGCTAGCCGGGAAAATGTACGGGTAGTTGAGGCCGAAGAATCCCGGACCTTGCGCGGCGCCTTTTGTGCGATCCAGAAAGTGTGCAGCATCAATGGGGATATAGACCTGGTCCAAGCTAAAGGTGAACAAGACCTCGTTCACCTTGTTCGGGCTGAGGGTCCAGACGTGGTCGATGGAGTTGGTTTGATTTGGGCGATTAAAGTATTTTGGAGTTTCGTTGGTGTTGCCGTCAAGCGGCTGATACTCCCAGAAAGTGAAATACGTACGCCGGAACTGAAGGCGCTGCTTGCTGCTCAAATTGAGATCGACGGCGTAAGTATCCTTGCGTTGATTTTGCGGGTGTGAGGCGGAGAAGAACCAGTTGGAGGTGCCGATGGGCGTAGTCAGATTTGGTACCGGCCAAGCGTTGAGGATTCCCAGCCCATTTGGTGTAGCCGTTGAACCGGTGGTAGCTGTACCTGGCGCGGGGATAATGTTCCCGGGAAAAGGCAGGTTCGTTTTCGGATCGACCAACTGCACGGGGTTGCCAGTGAAAATGTTTTTGACCAACAATTCGCTGAAATTGCCCTGGCGCATCAGCAGAGTCGGGACGGTCTGAAGCTGAGTATCGGTGAAAACATACCTCACCCACTCCTGGCCCCAGTACCAAAAGACTTTGTTCTTGCCAGTGTTGAAGTGGTTAGGGATATAAAACGGCCCGCCGATGTTGTATCCAAACTGGTTGTAATGAACGGGGGCGGTGATTTTGGTGAAGAGCGGGTTGGCATTGCGCTGCCAGGGATTAGCGTTGAAGATGGTATTTCGCGCGTACTCGTAGACGGCGCCGTGGAAGTCTTGGCCTCCCGCTTTGGAGACGATGCGAATCTGCCCGCCGGAGGACCTGCCGTATTCGGCACCGTAATCGGTGGTCAGGATCTGAATTTCCTGGGTGGAATCCACGTCGGCGGACCCGAGGCTGGTTCCATTCGACCGAGTACGAACGGCAGGAGCGCCGTCAAACGTAATCAAACTTTCCGGCGTGCGTGCGCCGTTGATGTTCGAGGGTCCCTGGCTGAAGCTGAAACTTAGGTTGGCGAGGTTGCCGCCCCGCGTTCCGGGCACCAAGTTGGCCATGAAGATGGGGTTGCGGCCGTTAAGCTCGAGGGAATCGATCTGTTCGCGGGTGACGAGCTTTTCGACTGTGGCAGATTCCGTTTGCAGAGTGACCGCCGAGGCTGACACTTCCACTGTTTGGCTCGCCACTCCTACCGTCAGCGACGCGTCGATCACCAGGTCGGCGGCTGGGTCCAGCTTGTTGTCCTTGCTTTCGAACTTCTGGAATCCTGACGCTTCCACTGTCAACGTATACAGCCCTGGCGGAACGTTCGTGATGACGTAGTAGCCCGATTCATTAGTGGTCGCCTGCCGTTCCACCCCGCCATTGTTACTTCGCACGGTGACCTTGGCGTTCGGAACCGTCGCCCCTGACGGATCTTTTGCGAATCCCGAGATCCTTCCGAGGTCCGATTGCGCCCGCAGAATTCCTGGCGTGCATAGGACCGCCCAAAGTGCCAGCACGCCCGCCAACACAACTAGCCACGAAACACGTCCGTTTCGAATCATCACCCCTCCTCAAACGGCTTCAGCCAACGCTCGCATTCGCGATGCATGCAGATTTGGTTTCACTCGGAATACACCCACTCGCTCGGACAACCAAAGGGGCAGCGCCGTCTTTTGACCTGCCCTCGCCGGAGCCTGAATGGACCAGCGACGAAGCAAGGCACTCTTACACCCAGACGCGCACCAGGTCAATACCCGAAATGGAAAATTCAAGAGGCAGAAAACACGATTTCACATTTTGTGACAGCGCCAATGGCCAGTTACGCAATCGCTCCAGCAGAGCAAGCTGCCCGCGCCGGTGAGTCTGTGGGATTCCGCTAAGAAATAAATCCGGTAAACACCAAATTGCTTCTCAGGTGGCTCCCCGGATGTGGCAAGGCTGGGGAAATGCACAGCTCGCTGAAAGCTATTGAATTTCAGCAGACGTGAAAACTTCCACTCGCTGAAAGCAACGGGTTGTTGCACTTAGCCGAGCGCGAGAACCGCAGCGTCGAAGAGTCCGGGTCCGCTTTTCCACAGGCCTCTCCAGCATCGAAAGCCGATGGCACCCAAAAACCGACGGAGATCCGGTCGCTTACCGAAATCCGGGAGGAATGGAACGAATCAGCGAGTGAATCGGCTCGCCGCAAGCGGCAACCTTTTTTACGGACGGCGTCTCATTTGATTCGTCGCGGAGCGCCCGCTCGTCAGTTGCGTAAAGTCAGCCACTTCACTGTCGCGCGCGGGGCGCAGCGTCACGTCAGAACGACTTCGCGAGTGCTGGGGCGGCGCTTGCGCTTCCACTCGTAATCCTTGCGCAGTTTCTCTTGGTGCTTTTTCACCTGAGCTTCCAGGTCGCTGAATGCTTTCTTGCAGCTTGTGCGCACCGTGGCGGCTTCGCCGGTGGCGCGAAGGGTCCCCGACGGCAGCGAAAGCGTCAGGGCGCAGCAAAGTTCCTGCGTGTGGGGGTTCACAGAAAACCCGCCATGCAGCTGGACCAGGTCGGGGGAGTAGCTCTTTAACAGTTTCTGCAGTTTGGCAACGTGGCGCTCGACTTCAACTTCCACCGGCTTGTGCGATTCGACATGCTTGTAATTGATGGAGAGTTTCATGTTTGCACCTGTAGAACTTCTCAGGAAGGGGCAGGCGAACGAGGTCTCGCAAGTTGGACCGCATCAGCCACAGCATAGCAGCCTGTCACCTCCGGGGCAACGGTGTCTATCTCTCCCATCACTCCTATCACTCCTCTGGGATTTTGTGTTACCTCACGGTTGCCGGCTGCCGCGCGCTGATCGAATCAAACGAAAATCGCCGGCTCGACTGCCGCCCGCGCCGACACGGCGCAAGCCGTACATTGACACTTCTCTGCCCTTCTTACTACTCTGCTCGCCGCGCAAACCCATTTATAGCCAGGCAGTAGTAGCGACGTACGTGTATATTAATGACCAGCGGAGCACCCATGCCGCCGCGCAAACGCAAAACCTCATTGCCCGCCAGGGTGTTTGCACCGAGGGCGCCTAACGAGGCGAACACAGGCCCCGATTCCCTTCCGCATCTCGGCGCTCACGAGCCGCACGCGGCGCCGGACAACGCCTCCCGGCACATGCTCCGCATCGGCCCCGCGGGATGGTCGTATCCGGACTGGGCCGGTTTCGTTTATCCCTCTCGGCGGCCGCGCGGCTTCCATGAGGCCGCGTATCTGTCCGAGTTTTTCGACACCATCGAAATCAATACTTCGTTTTACCAGCCGCTCAAACTGGAGACTGCCAAGCAATGGGTTGACCTCGTCTCCGGCAATCGCAGCTTTGTTTTTACCGCGAAACTTTGGCGGCGCTTCACCCACGACATCGCTTTCACCACCTCCGGCTCGGCCGAGGACGAGCGCGCCGTCCGCGCCGGCTTCGACGTGTTGTGCGCTGCCGGCAAACTCGGCGCCGTACTACTGCAATTCCCTTTTTCCTTCCATCGCACCAAGGAGAACATGGCGTATCTTTCCGCGGTGCTGCTGCGGTTTCGCGATTATCCGCTGGTCGTCGAAGTGCGCCACGATACCTGGAACGCCCCCGAAACACTGGCCCTGCTGCATGAGCACGGCGCCGGCATTTGCAACATCGATCAGCCCATCATTGGGCGTTCGCTCGCGCCTTCCGCGCAAGCGACTTCGCCTGTCGGCTATGTCCGCCTGCACGGCCGCCGCTACGATACTTGGTTCACCGACGACGAAAATGTTCCGGCGCACGAGCGCTACAACTATCTGTACTCGCCGGAAGAGCTCGACCCGTGGATCGCGCGCGTCCGCAAAGTCAGCGAGCATACGCAGCGGTCGTTCGTCATCACCAACAACCATTTCCAAGGAAAGGCCGTCGTCAATGCGCTCGAGCTCATCAGCATCCTGAAGAACCAAAAAGTGAAAGTGCCGGAGCCGTTGCGCCAGCATTATCCCGAACTCAACGCCATTGCCGACCAGCCTCCCGCCGAACCCCTGCTGTTTGTTTTGGACCGAGCCAAGGACACCATAAAGTAAAGACGCGTGGCTTCCGGCTCGCGAGTTAAAGCGCCTGGGCGTGCTCTCGGTGCCAGGGTTCTATGACCACCTTCGCGCTCCCATCCACGAACGGATGGTTCTCCGAGCC
>Ga0307479_10000623_pt1 | contig 31802 bp, 34 predicted proteins | sample atmos_gasesECM4C_FD_203743 | JGI IMG/M metagenome (GOLD analysis project Ga0307479, IMG submission 203743) | Hardwood forest soil microbial communities from Morgan-Monroe State Forest, Indiana, United States - atmos_gasesECM4C_515 | ecosystem: Environmental > Terrestrial > Soil > Temperate...
GCTGTTCAACAACCTGGTGATCTTCCTGGCCAAGAAATTCAGCAACCGCGGCGAGCCGCTCGAGGACATCGTGCAGGTCGGCTATATCGGCCTGCTCCAAGCGATCGAGCGCTTCGAACCGCAACGCGGGCTGGAGTTTTCCACCTTCGCGACGCCGACCATCGTCGGCGAGATCAAACGCTACTTCCGCGACAAGAGCTGGGCCGTCAAGGTGCCGCGTCGGCTTCAGGAAACGATGCAGCGCGCGGACGTGGCGCAACAGCGCCTGCAGGGCAGGCTGGGACGTCAGCCCTCGGTCAACGAGATTGCCAAGGAGCTCGGACTGGAACCGGAAGAAGTCCTGGAGGCGATGGAGGCGAGCCCGGCGCAGCGTACCATTCCGTTCGAATCGACCGGTCCCGCCCCCCGTGACGACGACGGTCTGCAACTGACCGAGCGCCTGGGCCGCGAAGACGAGAACCTCGACAAGGTGGAGCTCCAGGATCTGCTCGACCAGGCGATGCGACATCTGACACCGCGCGAGCGCCGGATCATGTATCTGCGATTCGTCGACGAGCTGCCGCAGGCCGAGGTGGCAAAGCGGCTCGGCATTTCCCAGATGCACGTCTCGCGCCTGCAGCGCGCCGCCGTCGAACACCTGAAGAAGGAACTGCCGGTCACGACAACGTAGGGGCTCGGTCGCGCCGTAGTGAAACGGCAAGGATGGCGGCGAGGATCGCGAGGACCGCGCCCATCGCCACGCCTTCATAAAGCCGGACTCGCGCCGTGGTCGCGCCCATCTCGTACTCCGTGAGCAGCGTGCCCACGACAGCGATGATCGGGACCGCAGCCCCAATCAGCTGACGCCGCAGCCGCACCGGTCCAGCGTGTCCCAGCCACCAAACGGCCCCGAAGACATAGGCGTCGAGGAAGTAGTACGGCCAGACGCTCTTCGCCAACAAGGGCGGAGCGAGGGCCGTCAACGCCATGAGTCCATAGATGTCGGGGGAGGACGGCTCCAGGTCTTTGCGGGCGGCAATCACCGTCAGACTCAACAGCACGGCCAACCCGAGCACGAAGAAGACGTCCGCGCGTTGAGCGATCCACTGGTACGGAGTCCCCACCAGGAGCTGCCAGATCGATCCGCCGCCCACCGGGAGGCTGGCGCGATGTGTGACCAGGGAGTAGATCGTGTCCTTGGGATCGCCAAGTACAAAGGGCAACAGTCCCAGCACCACGATGAACGCGGCGCTCGCGGCCAACCAGGTCACGGCCCGCCATCGGCCCCTTGCCAGCAACAACAGTCCCAGTGGGATCAGCGGCAAGGCGGCAAGCGTTCGCGTCAGCAACGCCAGACCGAAACTGATGCCCGCGGACACGGTCCCGCCGCTGGCAAGGGTGCGCACGGCGAAGAGGACCAACCACAGCTCCATCGGCTGCTCGACGTGTCCATAACCAAGCACGGCGATCAATAAGGTCGGAGACGCCACAAAGACGGCGTAAGCCAGCACTCGCGAGCGCCCCGCGAGGCTCGCACCTCGTAATCGATCGATGCCGGCAACCGCCTCCCGCGCCATCAACAAGGTAAAGAGCGAAAACGTGGCCAGGACGAGCGCCCGCAGCTGTCGGCTGTCGTCCCAACCTATCCAGGACGCCAGGGCGCCGACGGCCGTGAGGGGCACCAGGGCAAGCGGTCCGTTGTCATTCGCAATGACCGTCTGGAAACGCACCGTGTAGACCAGCAACGGGTGGCCGCTCAAGGCGATCCGCACGGCCGGCAAAAAGAAGAAGTCGAGGTCGGTCAGCGGCCCCCTCCACAGCCATCCGAGAATGGCCCAGGCCAGCGCGTAGCCGAACCCGAGGACCCACGTTGCGACCCGCGTCACTTGCTGACGGAAGAGACTACGCTATCCGCGGCCGCGCCAACGACCGTGGCAAGAGGGAGGGTTTGATTGCCGACGCCCCACTCGATCCAGCGAACCTATCTCGTGCTCCTGCTGGGCAATACGCTGGCTGCCTCACTCATCTGGGGGATCAACACGATCTTCTTGCTCGATGCGGGACTCTCCAACCTGGAGGCGTTCGCCGCGAATGCGTTCTTCACTGCGGGCATGGTGATCTTCGAGGTGCCGACCGGGGTTGTTGCCGATACGGCCGGGCGCCGCGTCTCGTACCTACTGGGGACGATAACGCTGGCCGCTTCGACGCTCCTCTACGTCCTCTTGTGGCGACTTCGGGCACCGTTCTGGCAGTGGGCGGTCGTGTCCATTCTGATCGGTCTAGGGTTCACCTTCTTCTCCGGTGCGGTGGAGGCCTGGCTGGTCGATGCGCTCAAGGCAACCGGCTTCACGGGCGAGCTAGAGGCGGTCTTCGGGCGTGGCCAGGTGGTCACCGGAGCGGCGACGCTTGGCGGCTCCGTCGCTGGAGGGTTGATCGCGCAACAGACCAATCTGGGGGTCCCGTTCGTGCTCCGCGGTGTGATCCTCATGGTCATGTTCGCGGTGGCCTTCAGGCTGATGCATGACGTCGGCTTCTCTCCCGAGAAGAGCGGGCGGGTGCTGACCGAGATGCGAAAGATCACGTCCGCCTCGATCGAGTATGGCCTGCGCGTCCCGGCGGTCCGCTGGCTGATGATCGAATCCCTGTTCACCGGCGGCGTCGGCATCTACGCCTTTTACGCGCTGCAGCCCTACCTGCTCCAGCTCTACGGTGACCGACGCGCCTATGTGATCGCCGGACTGGCCGCCGCCATCGTCGCGGGCGCGCAAATCCTGGGTGGGGTAGCGGCCCCCCGGATTCGTCGACGCTTTCGTCGACGCACCTCGGCACTGATCGCCGCAGCGGCGCTTGGCGTGGTCGCGCTCGGCCTGATGGGAATCCTGCAAAACTTTTGGGTGGTGATCGGGCTGATCGCCATCTGGTCATTGATCTTCGCGGCCTCGTCGCCGATCCGCCAGACCTACATGAACGGCATGATCCCGTCGCGGCAGCGGGCCACGATTCTCTCGTTCGATTCGCTGATGGGTTCGGCGGGTGGCGTCTGGGCCCAGCCGGTCCTCGGTCGCGTTGCCGACGTCTGGGGATACGGGCCGTCATACGTCGTGGGAGCCGCGATCTCGGCCATCGCTCTACCCGCTCTCGCGCTCTCGCGACGACAGAACGCGCCGGCGGACACGATTCGAACGGTTGCCTCTAAGGGTGGCCCAAACGCGGCGCAGCCCGAAGAGGGTGGGGTAGAGGGCTAGGCAAGCTGCCAGTACACCGCGACATCGAAGTGGCCTGTTTGTGGGTTGGGGTCTCCGTAGATTTCCCATCGGATGCCGGTCACCTCGCGGCGATGTGCCGAGCACCATCTCCGAATGGCACTGTGCGCCGCACCGATCTCTGACGGCGTTCGTTGGTGGACTGTCGTCGCCGAGTCGCCACCCGGCAACGTGGATGGAACGACGCGACCGGCGGCCACGAATGCTTCGCTGACCTGGACACCAACCTCGACGGCGACGTCGGCATCGGTGAGGTTCCTATACAGCATGACGTTGTGGCCGTGGCCTCGGAGTCCTGGTTTGGAGTCGAGGAACGCCCAGACATCGTCGAGAAGCGTGCGCCAGAGCGTCGGGAATTCCTGCCAGGTCGTGACCGCCTTGACGACCGCCGTCGGAGTTTCGGTGGTTCGCTCGACGGTCACGTCATACTCTGACATCTCTAAGACCGTTGCGTCGCGATCGCGTCGGCTCGTTGAGTCGGGGCTACGTCACGATGGCTGACCGCCATGTAGGTGACGAACGCGATGATCAATATCCACAGGGCGATGCTGATGGTCCCTTTGCCGAGATTCAAGCCGCCCTGGTTCGCTGGCACCGCGAGCCAGTCGGCGAATGACGCGCCGAGGGGCCTGGTGATGATGTAGGCGAACCAGAAGGCGACGATTTCATTCAAGCCGAAGAGCGCGTAAGCGACGGCCGGAATGGCAATCACGAAGACGAAGAGAATCCCGGAAGCGAGGAAACCAAGATGGAACGATACGGCCGTCATGTCACCGACCGCCGTGCCCATCGCGAACGTGGCAAGGACCGCGGCCCAGTAGAACAGTTCGCGGCGACGCGTGTAAATGCTATGAACCGAGAGGGTCTTCTCGCTCAAATACCAAAGCCCAAAGATCACGGCCAGGCTCACCGCATAGATGGTCGCGGAGAAGATGTACGGGACGCCCAGGTAAACATGGAGAATTCCAGCCGCCATCGTGCCAAAGACGGCAACCATCGAGACCGCCAGCCAGTACGGCCAGGCGTCGTATCGCCGGATCGAGACTTGCCAGATGAGGGAGACCGCGAGGGCGGCAGCCCCCAGAACTACGACCAGGTACGGGTTGTAACGATGAACAAAGAAATCCGACGTCGTCTCGCCCATGCCCGTGGTGAGCACCTTGATCACCCAGAAATAGATCGTCAGTTCCGGGACCTTCTTGGCGAGCTGCTGGGCGAGAAACACCGCAAGAAATACACTACATAGCCGGCGCTACCCCGGCAGCGCTCGCCTCGTCGAGCCGGCACCGAAACGGCTTGTCCTTGACACCTATCCGATGGCGGGTCCATAGTCACTCTCCAGCGACTCAGGAGGTGATTAACACGAATGACGGCCCAGATCCTCGCTAACAACCTGTGGGTGCTCATCGCCGGGTTGCTCGTTTTCGTCATGACTATTGCCGTGGGCTTCCTCGAGGTGGGCGAGCTCGGGAAACGCCTGCACCTGAGCCTCCTCAAGACCGTGGTTATGACCGGCACCGCGCTGGTGGTGATGGGTATCGTGGGCTTCAACACCGCGTTTGCGCCCACCCTTGGCGGGATCATTGGCAACCCGTTCTACGGCCCTGGCCTGTTCCTGGGTGGACTCTCGAACCAGGTGAGCGGCGCCTGGTGGTCGGTGACAAGCTCGGGATTGCGTTTGGGAACGTACTTCCTGTTCGAGACGGCGTTCGCCGCCGTGACTCTTGCCCTGGTGGGTGTCATCGTGTTGCGGAAGATGAAGCTCGGTGCCTTCTTCATTTATTCGATCGTCTACTTCGTCCTCATCTGGAACCTCCCTGCGGCATGGATCTGGAATCCAAGCGGGTGGCTCGCAAAGATCGGGATGGTCGATTTCGCCGGCGGGCTGGTCGTCCACGGGGCCGCGGGCGCAGCCGGACTCGGCATCATGTACGCGCTGTGGCGCGGCGAGCGGCGAGCCGGCCTCACCACAAGTCCGAAAGTCACGACCGAAATCAGCCCCGGTTGGTTGACGCTCGGCATTCTGTTGCTCTGGGTGGGATGGTTCGGCTTCAATCCGGGCAGCGTCCTGGCCTTCAACGACGAGGCCATCGTCGTGGTGTTGACCACATTCCTGGCCGCGGCGACCGCCATGCTATCGACGATGGGGACCGTCTATTTGCAGACACGAGAGAATCCCGGAATCCTCTACGCCGTCAACGGCATCTTGATGGGACTGATCGTCATCACGCCGCTGGCCGGGTTCGTGAGTCCCGGCAGCGCCATCATCCTCGGCGTGCTGGCAGGACCTCTCTTCGTCACTGGTGAACGGGTTTTTGCTCGATCTGGCTGGTACACGGATCCGGTCGGCCTCTTGCCTGGCCATCTCCTCGGTGGTGTGTTCGGCGTGGTCATGATCGCCTTCTTCGCGCAGACGGCATTCGCGACGGGCTCCGGGTTTCCGAGCCTACCGAACGGCCTGCTCTTCGGCGGTGGCGGGGCCGCCTTCAAGCAGCTTGGGATTGAGGTCCTGGGAATCCTCGTCGTGCTGGCCGTCATTTTTACGATCTCCTATGCAACCGCGTTGGTAATCCAGACGTTTGCGGGTGGCATCACCAGCGAGTACGCGACACCGGAGCTCATTCCGCTTCCGGGAGGAGACGCAGCAGTCTAGCTTTGCCGGCGAGCATAATTTCGTCGAACGGGATGCCAACCTCCACCAGGCTCGCTGCCGCGACTTATCTCGATAACTCGGGGCGAGACGACGCACTGTCTGGCGGGGTAAAAATGATTCCCATCGAGACACCCAGTGGCACCTTCCGGGTGTGGACCAAGCGAGTCGGCAACAATCCGACCACCAGGCTGCTTCTCTTGCACGGCGGTCCTGCTGCAACGCACGAGTACTTCGAGGCCTGCGATTCCTACTTACCTGCGGCTGGCATTGAGTACTACTACTACGATCAGCTCGGCTCCGCCTACAGTGACCAGCCAGAGGACCCGGAGCTCTGGACCATCTCTCGCTTCGTCGAGGAGGTGGAGCAGGTGCGCCAGGCGCTCGGCCTTGACGAGACGAATTTTTACCTGCTCGGGCACTCGTGGGGCGGCATCCTTGCGATCGAGTACGCCCTTAAGTACCAGCGCCACCTCAAGGCACTGGTGATCTCCAACATGATGGCCAGTATTCCGGCGTACAACCGGTACGCGGAAACCGCGCTCATGCCTGCCATGGATGAGGCCGCCCTGGCCGAGATCAAGGCGCTGGAAGCCGAAAAGAATTACGAAAGTCCCCGCTACTTGGAACTGCTAATCGAACACCACTATGTGCATCACGTCCTCAGGATGCCGGCCGACCAATGGCCTGATCCGGTGAACCGGGCCTTCAACCGAATCAATAAATCCATCTATGTTCCGCTGCAGGGGCCGAGCGAGCTCGGAGCGAGTGGCCTACTCGAGAACTGGGACCGAACCTCCGACCTGGGCAAGATTGGCGTACCGACCCTGACCATCGGCGCCGAATACGACACGATGGACCCAACGCACATGCAATGGATGGCAGCGCAGGTCCAGCAGGGGCGCTATCTGTTTTGCCCTGGGGCCAGCCACCTGGCCATGTACGACGGCCAGACGACGTACTTTGATGGGTTGATCCGATTTATCCGGGATCGAGAGGATGGTGTCTTTTCCGCTAGCGGCTACGGTACCCATAGCTGACCCTCTGGTGGTGCCCATCCTGGTAGGAATTTTTGCCTCAAGTCGACCGCGTGGCCAGCGTTCGGGCGTCCTCGAAGTTCAGCGCCCTTCCGGCCGCCCATAGATCGTCGAATCGATCTCTAAGCTTGTCGCGCAGACTCGCCACGGCATGATCGAGCTCGACTCGGTCGTCGGGGTCCGGAATGGCGCCGCTCTCCTCAAAGATTCGCTGGGCAGCCGAAACCAGGTGGCACGCCCGCTCGAGATCGCCGTCATTCAACGCCAAGATGCCGGCATCTAGCAAGGCGTACGGACGCAGGTAGGCATCATCGGCGGCGAAGATCCATTGGCTCGAGCTGCGAAATCGCTGCTCGGCTTCAGCCCGGTCGCCGCTGTGCAGAGCGATATAGAAGAGGTTGTGGTCTTCGCCGGCCACGTTCGCGAGGTTGCCCAGTCGCTCGCTCAGCGCTCGACTCTCGAGGTAGAGGGTGCGAGCCTCGTCGAGCCGACCTTCCATTCGGGCCGCCGCCGCTCGCAGGTGTAGCGGCGCGCCAATCGCATCAGGGCCAAGCCCGGCAGCCGCTTCATAGCCGCGCTCGGCATAGCTCCGAACCGCCGGGAAATCGCCGCGGCGCAAGGCGATCCGCGCCAGATCGGCGTAGGCGTCGGCCAGCTTTCGGCGGTCAGTCTCTTGCTGGACCAAGTCGAGGCGATCCAGAAAGGCTTGCTCAGCGACGTCAGGATCGCCTTGGCGGAAGGCGATGGTTCCCAGGCCTTTGAGGACCTGTTCTCGATCGGGGTGGTCGATGGCCGCCGCGCGCTCGAGGAATTGGCGGCCCTCCGCCATGTGACCGCGTTGCCACCAGAAGCGCCAGAGGACGGCTGCGAGCTCGGCAGCGTTGCCTGGATCGGTCGTCAGGCGATGCTGGACCAGTTGCGTGAGTTCGTCGTGTCGCCGCTCAAGCCGGTCCAGCCATTGCTGAATTTCCTTGTCACGGAGGAGGATGTGCGGGCGCGCTAGATGAACGAGCTCCATTAGGGTTACCTCATCGTCGCGGCCTCTTGTCGAGGGTGCACTCCCCACAGAAGGAGTCTATTGCGCAGGTCGCCGCCTACGGAGCTCGACGATAAGCGCGGGCAGCTGCGCCGCGACCTGGCGGAGCACCAGCACACAGCACGGCGCGTACATGGCGTTCGGCATCCTGCTCTGACGGCATCCGAAACCGACACACCCCCTTACATGGAAGTCGCGCAGGGCCATCTGAGGCACATGGCAGGTAAAGGCGATGGCTGGGTTGACTGGTCCCTTAGCTCATCTTGCGGGCGCGGCGGTGATTCCGCTCAGCGGTGGCGTCCGGCCGAATGAGCTCGTAGCCTGGGGTCAGGCTTTCACGGGTGATGAAACGTACTCTGCGAGAAAGGCCGTTGCCCGCGGCAACACGAGGTCGCTCTTCAGGAAAGCGTTGATATGCCCCTGGCCCGGGATGCGAAACCGGGTCCCGTTGGGCATCAAGGCCGCAGCCTCTGCGGTCTCGTCGTCAGGGTCTTCTAGTTCGCCGGTCAGGAAGAGGGTCGGCGACACGATACGAGGAAGCGCCTCCCAGTCGTCCCAGTTCCAGTTGGGCAGTGCCAGAAACCAATCGATGAACTGCTCGACATCGGTTGCCCGGATCCGTTCCTTCATCCACTCCGGCACGGGCTCAGGCTCCTGGTCGTCAAACCGGGCGAGCATCTTCTCCCAGCCGTGCTCGCGGAGCTCGAGGACCCTGCGGGCCACCATCTCTTGGAGTTGATCGGGGGTGGCCCTGCCCTCGCCGCCGCTCCCAATAAGGGCACTGATACGGGTCGGATTCTCCTGAGCCAGCTTGAGTCCCGCGGAGATTCCGGCGGAGTAGCCCCAGAATGCCGCCCGTTCGAGGCTGAGATGGTCGAGCAGTGCGACCACGTCGGCGACGTACCGGTTAAGGTGGTTCGCCTCGGCGCCACGAGGCTTATCGCTTAGACCGTGACCGCGATGATCGAAGAGAAGGCAGCGATAGTTCTTCGCAAGCGGTTCGACGTAGCCTGCGGCGCGCCAGAGCTCCGAATCGCAGCCCGCCCCGAGATGCAGAATGAGCGCTGGGCCGTCACCCTCGATCTCATAGTGGAGCCGGGTCCCGTCCGATGCTGTCAGAAAGGCCATCTTCGGGCTCCTATTCTGGCACCTCGGCATCGGGAGCCACTTCATGATCGAGGGCAGAAGCGCTCCTCCTTGAAGGCGATGGCTGGGTCAATTGGTCAGGTTTGGCAACTATGCTGTCGGCCCTTGCAGACAGGTTCTCCTCATCGCTTAATCGCCTGTCGGCGGTCATCTTGTTCGGCTAGACCGACCGGCTGGGAGATGCCTGGCCGGCGGCTAGCTGCATTGTGTTTGGTCGACCCATCAGAGAGTTGCTGCTTGACATTAAATTCACCACGTCAGCATGGCGATCGAAGTCGCGCCCGTGACGAAGAATAGGTAGCCGCCCGCCGCAACCCAGACGAGGCCGAGCACGAGCTTGGCCCGCCGTCGAACGCTCCGGTAGTGCTGCGTGCGGTGCCGCCGAAAGCGACTGACTACGCCGTAGACCGCGAATCCCGCGATCACGAGCACGATCGGGCTGAACTCGTTCGTGAGCGCGAGGAATGCAACGAGCAGCCCGGCCAGCACCACCCCGGCGACCGAGATCCAGCGCGAGATCGGGGCCAGGATTGTGCCGCCGTCGAGAATGCCCATCGGCGCGAGGTTCACCAGGTTGATCAAGCCACCGACCTGAGCAAAGAACACCAGGCCCTGTGCATTCGTTTGTCCCGCCGCAAGGCAGGCTGCGGCGACGGCGAGCATCCCGCACAGCGGTCCGGCGAGCGCAATCTTCGCGTGCGTGGCGGCGTCGCCGGGCATGTTGCGCATCGTCGTGGCGGCGCCGATGAAGGGAATGAAGAAGGGCAAACGGACCGACAGGCCATAGCGTCGCGCTTCGGCGAAGTGGCCGAGCTCGTGGATGACGAGTGTAACCATGAGCAGTGTGCCGAAGATCGCACCGAAGACGAGCGCGTAGCCACCGAGGCTCAGCAGCCCGGTCAGCGTCATCACCGGAAGGCCGACGCGGAGCCACGCCGGGAGCCGGCGTTTGGCATCGGGCGCAGCCGCATCGTGCGGTGCGACATCTTTACCGGTAACGCGACGAGACAAGCGAGCCAGCTCTGCGAGGCGCTTCGCCCGGTGCTGCAGCGCCGCGCCGCGGAAGAGAACCATGCCGCTCATTGCATGAAAGCGAGTCATCGTCGCCTCCAGCGTGCTGGTCACTCGCGTCCCCTCAGGGTCGGCGACGAGCGTGAAACGCTCGACCTGTGGATTCGACATCACGTACCGAACGGCGTAGACCCGGCCGGGGATGTACTCGGTCACCACCTTGACGACCTCCGCCAGTCCACCGCTGGAAAGGCGTTGGACATGGCGATACGTCGCGCCAACCACGGGCGTGCCTTCGGTCAACCGCTCGACGGACACGAGCTCGCCTTCCCAGGCGTTCGGGCTCGTCTCGTCGACAAGCGCCGCCGTAACTGCTTCGGGTGACGCGGGGATGACCATGCTGGCCTGCACCCGCACCCGTCGCAACCATGGCGGTGTCAGGATCAAAAACCAGCCGATCGCGAGCGCGAGGAGGCCAAGCCCGACCTCGGGTCGCGTCGACGCGATCGCGCGAATGATCTCGTAGAGCACCGCGGCCTCGATGGCGACGAGAACCAGTGCGGTAATCGTCGCCCGGCGCTCGAGCGCTGTCCACGATTTCACTGGAGGCGATGGAGCCGTGGCATCGACCGCGCTGAGGTCCACCGGCGCGAGGCCCCGACCGAGGAGCGACAGCGCTGCATATGCGGCCGCGACCAGCGCCAGCCCAACGATGCCCATCCAGAGCCACGGTGGTGGATCGTTCGCCCCATTCATCGCGACCGTCCCGCTCAACAAGCCCAGCGACTCTCCGTCGCCGCTCGCTGTGAGACGCCCACAGCCCTGGGCGACCGTGGTCGTGGTCACCCTCGTGTAGTAGCCGTCCTTCAGGTAGAACGAGTTCGTGACGTGCTGAGGGCTGAGCCACGACCGCGTCGAGGCGGCGGTGGAGTGATACGAATAGCACGTGAAGGTTGATCCGCCGGCGGCGACCACCGCGTAGACGTTCTCGGGGGCGACCGTGGTGAGCCCGACCCGTCCGGTCGGGGTCACGTACTCATCCGCGTCAAAGACGAACTTCAGGTCGCTCGCCAGTACGTCAAGCGGCGTGTCGATCGCGAGCTTCCACGGACCCGCCTCACTCCGGCGCGTGAAGACCAAACCTTCGCTCCGGTCGGGCCGGCTGCGCTCGCTGGTCTTGACCACCGCCATGAAAAACGCGGGAAACGACGCCAGGCGTGGTACGAGCACATTCACCGTGCGGATCTCGCCGGGGAACCCGTAGTCCTTGAACAGTGTGATCCACGCGCTGTTGTCGAACTCGGCGGCCGCCTGGGTCTCCAGATAGTCGGTCTGACCAGGCGAGCCGTAGACGCGGTGGCGCGCTACCCACATCGACTTCACCAGGCTCTCGGCCTGTTGCGGGGTCAGGACCGGCTGGCCTGCCGGATTGACGATCATCTGCTCGGGCAGGTACGGGCCCGAATCAGCAGCGAGGACCGATGCCGGGGCAAGCGCGATCGCGGCGAGCAGCCACACCGACGCCCCACGGATCATCGCGATAGCGCAACTCGCCGGGAGCTACCGCCCTTGCGGCGGTCAACCCCTCGGGAAGCTGCGCTGGGACCCTGGGTCAATTGGTCAGAGTTGGCAACTGCCCCTTGCAATGTTGCATCGGAATTTGGGAGCTCCCTCGATCGGTTGACAACCTCTCGCGGCAGGCTCGTTACCTTTGGCTATCCCTCGGTGTTGTGACGGGTGACAAGGTCCAATCAGGCATAGCAGGGGGTTCAGAATGGTCGAGCGACTGCGACGAGGGCTTGGTTACGGCCCGGCTCCATGGCTCAATAAGCGGCTGGTTCAGGCTGGCCTCGGCCTTCTCAGCTTATGGGCTGTTGGCGCCATAGCCAATGGGTTGTGGAGCGCGGGTACCGTTGGGCAGCCGAGTCAGGACCAGATCGACTCCTTTCTCGCCGGCCTCTTGATGCCGGGCATCGTGTTGCCGGCCATCGTCCTGGCCTGGCTAGGCTCGCGCCTTGCCTGGGCGCTCATCGTGGCGTTCGAGCCGCTTGACGTCCTGAATAATCTGGGCAGCGCTGACGGGCTCGTCTTCCACCTGGCACTAGCCGTCGCGGTGATCCTGGCTGCGGCCGTGGTCTGGAGGTTCCGCACCCCGCCCGGTGATGAGGGTCAGGTCGTGGAAGTGGCTAGCGCGACCGAGGGGCCAGGACTGCCTGCGGCACGACCGCGAGTTGCCGCGTGGAAGCGAGTCAACCTCCTAATCGTCGTCGTTGCCGCGTTGGTTGCGTTTCTGGCGTTCTCGGGTACGGCTGGCTATGCGGCCCACCACGGGAGCTTGCCGCTGCTGACTCCTGCCGTATCCATGCTGGTCACGGCGATCGCCTGGACAAGCAGTGTCGTTCTTGCCGTCTCCCTCTGGAAACGGCTGCCCTTTCTTCTGTGGGTCTTTGCGCCAGCTGTCTTCATCGTTGGTTTCGGGTTCATGAGCGCTGCTTGTCCTGGTTGCACCTGGGCCTCCCACTGATCTGCACGAAGCAGTTTGCGTAGGTCGAAGGCTCGATCTGTCGGCTGGCGAGGGATCTTCGGTTGAAGGCGATGGCTGGGTCGACTGGTCAGGTCTGGCGACTCATCCAACATCGAGAACGCGTTCGCGACGGGGCTGAATCGTATCTTGCTTAATCTGTGCCCCACGCGGCGAGATTCAATATCTAGCGGCCGCGTCCATGGTGTGAGGCAATACGGCTGGGATTAACGGCTTTCGACTTCACTGACGGGGCGGTTGCCGATGTAACGCGTGGACTCGAGCTTCCACCTGGGAAAATAACTCGGCAAAGAAGGGATGTGCCCCTTTTTCGATCCGCTTCGCCGTCGCGTTTGCCGGGAAAACGGTAATGTCCCCCGGCTGGGCGATGCACCCCAACTCTGTCCCGTACTCGTCGGCGATCACAGCCCAGCGGAATCCGAGTCGATCCACTAGCTGCTGTCCAAAGCAAAGACCAAGGGCGTTTACCACCGAATTGGGGTCGGGACGCTCATTGGTTCGATCCGACTGCCACTTGACCCAAACCTGATCAAGCCCCTGAAGATCGGGCAAGCCATCCACTTGCCCGACATAGACCTGATGGAGCAGACGGCCGGCCTCCTGCATCTGACCGAGCCAAGTGACTTCAGACTTATTTAAGTCCTGAACTTTCATTGACTGCTCTTTCTAACGGATCGGGCCAGCACTCCCTTCACCCCGAGGATCCGTAAGCGATGGCTGGGTCAATTGGTCGGGTTTGGCAACTCTCCTTGCGGACATCGAGAGGGAATTGGCAGACCTCGTGAACCGTTTCTGTTAGGTCCCGCGATCATCAAACCCATCCGAATGAGTGTCTGTCGACTGGCATAGCCGAGCTGTCAGCCTTCTGATTTTGCTCAGATTTCTCGCTTGCCACGGCCAGATCCGGTCCCGCCCGCAAAGCATGGCGGATTTTTGGCGCACGCCCGTTGTATCGAAAACGATGGCATTGAACTGGATGCCGCCTGTGTCCGAAAATATGCCACCACAGCGACCGGCCGGTAATCCGGCGACAGGTGCAGTAGTGTTTGGTCTGCTCGCGCTCGGTGCAGGAATTTGGTTCACTATCCAACTCACTCAGACGCAGGACCTGGCTGCCGCCCGGACGGCATTCGACAACGCCCCTGCCTGCACTGGCGGCGATACCACACTCTGCCGCCAAACAACCTCCGGCAAAATCACCGACCTCGCGCTATACAACACCGGTGATAACACCAACCTTGGGAAATCAGGCCTCTTTGGCAAGCATCCGACATGCCAGATCGGGGTCCAGGTCAGGGCCAACAGCTATGAGGAGTACATGACTTCGGCGCAGCCATGCTACTCGAACTATAAAAGCGAACTCACCAATGTCGTGCTTTACAACGGTGTCCTCGTCTCGATTGACGGTGCGCCGACCCAGGACAACCCCGATTGGGCAGCGCCTGAGAGTGCCTTGTTTCTGGCCCTCGCGGGCTTCGTGACACTTTTTGGTCTTACCGGAGCGGTTTTCCTCGGAGCCAGAGCACTCGCGGGTTCCTAGGTTTACTTTGGGCCGAGCGCTCCACCCTCGTGCCTCCCCATGTATGCCGATGCGTTGAACCAGGGATCTGAGCGGCTTGAGCCGCGGTGCTCAGCGGATGAAAAAACCGGGGGGCCAGGCTTTCGAGAAACTCCAAGGCGCATACTCTCGTCTGATAGGACGGACCGCCCTAGCGCCGTGATGCCTGTTGCCCGCCTCGAGATATGGCAGCTGAGCGCTCTTAGCCATATGAACGCGATGGCTGGGTCGCTAGGATTCGAACTCAGTACAATGACGAAGCGCGCAGGCCAGATATGACGAGCGCGGAAGTCCGCCAGCGTTTTCTCAACTTTTTCAAAGAGCGGGACCACAAGGTGTTACCGAGCTCCCCTTTGATCCCGTTCGGCGATCCTACGCTGCTGTTCACCAGCGCGGGGATGGTCCCGTTCAAGCCCTACTTCCTTGGCCAAACCAAGCCACCCTTCCCGCGGGCGACGACCTGTCAGAAGGTTTTTCGTGCCGTCGATATCGATATCGTCGGCCAGGACGGTCACCATCTGACCTTTTTCGAGATGCTGGGGAATTTCTCCTTCGGCGACTACTTCAAGGAGAAGGCGATTCCCTACGCCTACGAGTTCTTGACCAGGGAGCTACATCTGGACAACGGGCGGCTCTGGGCCGGGATTCACAACGACGACGACGAGAGTTTCGAAATCTGGAAGAAGACGGGGATTCCCGAAGAACGCATTCGGCGCTTTGGCGACGAATACAACTTCTGGGCCGCCGGCCCGACCGGACCGTGCGGTCCGGACTCCGAGCTCCATTACGACTGGGGTGAGGAATACAGCTGTGGCCGGCCCGACTGCGGGCCCAACTGCGAGTACTGTGACCGCTTCCTGGAGATCTGGAACCTCGTCTTCATCACGTGGAACCGGGACGAGTCGGGCGTGCGGACCCCGCTTCCGAAGAAAGGCATCGATACCGGGATGGGTCTCGAGCGCATCACCGCCGTCGTTAACCGTTACCGAAAAGGCGTTTTCGAGACGGATCTCTTCCAGCCACTGATTCAGCACTGGGCGGAAGAAGCCGGCAAACCCTACGGCATCAACCCGGATACTGATGCCTCGCTTCGGGTCCTGGCCGACCACGCGAGGGGCAGCGCGATGCTGCTGGCCGATGGCGTTGCGCCGGCGAACGATGGGCGCGGCTACGTCCTCCGCCGCCTGATCCGGCGCGGCATGGTCCACGCGCGCCGTGTCGGCCCGACGGTCCATCTCTCGTCCGGGGTTCCGATCGTCGCCCGGCTGCTGGGCGAGGTCTACCCGGAGGTCAAAACGCAGGTGGATCGGATCGCCGAGGTGGTGCGCTCCGAAGAAGAGCGCTTCGGGGTCGCCCTCCGCCAGGGCATGGAGCGACTACAACCTTTCCTCGAGCGCGGAACTCTTAACCCGCAAGAGGTGTTCTACCTCCATGACACGCTCGGCTTTCCGATCGAGCTCACGGCGGAGCTCGCCAAGGAGAAAGGCGTGAACGTCGACCTGGAGGCCGTGGCCGCGCTGATGCAGGTCCAGCGGGATCGCAGCCGGGTCTCGACAGGCGGCTTCACGGCGCCGCTCGCTGGGAGTTCCAGCCGGTTCGTTGGCTACGACCGCCTGGAAAGCGATGCCACCGTCACCGATGTGTTCCCGGTCGCCGCGCAGCCGGACCAGGCCGACGTCTTCCTCGACGAGACGCCCTTCTACGCCGAGCGCGGCGGGCAGACCGCCGACACCGGGTCGCTGAGCTGGAAGGGCGGCACGGCTCGGGTCACTGATGTTCAACCCCAGGGTGAGGCCATCCGGCATCGGGTCGAGGTCGCTCCCGATCGGCTGAAGCCCGGCGATCGGGTCCGTGCGGTGGTTGATGCCGCTCGACGCCAGGCGGTGGCGCGACATCATTCCGCCACCCACCTCCTGCACCGGGCCCTGCGCGACGTCCTCGGCGAGGAGGCCGTCCAGGCGGGCTCTTCCGTCCAGCCCGACTACGCGACCTTCGATTTCCGCTTTCCGCGGGCCTTGACCGCGGACGAGGTCGACCGCGTGTCTCGGCTGCTCAACGAGAAGATCCGTGCGAACCTGGTGCGCCGGGTGGAGGAGCTTCCGCTCGACCAGGCGATCAAGACCGGCGCGGTCGCGCTCTTCGACGAGAAGTACGGCGACCTCGTTCGCGTCGTTTCCTTCGGCGACTGGGCGCGCGAGCTCTGCGGTGGGACGCACGTCGAGCGGAGCGGCGAGATCGGCCTGGCCCTGATCTCCAATGACCGCAGCATTGGCGCTGGCGTACGTCGCATCGAGATGCGGGCCGGCGAGGCGGCGGAGCTACAGGTGCGCGATGACGAACGCGTGCTGCGCGAACTCGGCGACGCCTTGCGAACGGGGCCAGCGGAGCTGCCGGCCCGGGTTGCGGGCTTGCAGGCGGAGGTCAAGCGTCTCGAGAAGGAAGCCGCGAGTCTTCGCCAGAAGCTGGCGACCGGCGGCGGTGCTCAACTCGAGGAGGCCGACGTCGCTGGTGTCCGGTTGATGCTGCAACGAGTCGACGACGGTGAAAAGGACCTCCTGCTTTTTGCCGACCAGGCGCTCAACCGCGCCAATGGCAACGGCGTCGCGATCGTCGTCGCCGGTCGCAATTTCGCGGTGAAAGTCGCGAGTCCACTGTCCGAGCGCCTCCCCGCCAGCGACCTGGTCCAGGCGTTCCGCCAGGTGGTGGGAGGGAAGGGCGGGGGCAGAGGGCAGGTGGGCCAGGGGGGCGGCATCGATCCCGCGAGAGTGGGCGAGGCCTTCACCTCCCTGCAAGACTATGTTCGCCAGCATTTGAAAGAACACGAATGATCAAGTTCAAGGACCGCATCAAGCGCCTGCGCCGCGGCGCCGATTACGAGAATTACTACACGGCGCTCGACATCGGCACCGAATACATCAAGGCGCTCGTGGTCAAGCGCGAGGGCCGCAATGGCGTGGTCCTGGGAGCCTCTCGCCAGCGCCAGGAGATCACCGACATGCAGGGCGGCGTGCCCTCCAACATCCAGGGGATCATCGACAGCTGCGACCGTGCCATGTCGCTGGCCGAGGACATGTGCGACACCATCCCTGGCCAGGCGGTGATCGGCATCGCCGGCGAGCAGGTCAAGGGGCTGAGCACCACAGTGACGATTCCGCGAGCCGATCCCAACCTAAAGATCAATGAAACCGAGCTGCTGCAGACGCTCCAGCTGGTTCAGAAGCGCGCGATGCGCGAGGCGCAGCACGCCATGAGCCTCGAGCTGGGGGTGCCCGACGTCAACGTCAAACTGATCAACTCCGCGGTGACGAGTGTCCGGATCGACGGCTTCGTGGTCAACAACCCGATCGATTTCCAGGGCAGGCAAATGGTGATCACCGTCTTCAACACCTTTGCGCCGCTGACGCACGTCGGCGCCCTGCAGACGATTGCGTCCGAGCTCGACCTGGAGCTGATCGCCACCGTTGCCGAGCCATATGCCATGGCGCGCTGCGCGGCGACCGACGAGGTCTACGACTTCGGCGGCATCTTCATCGACATCGGCGGCGGCACCACCGACATCGCCCTGATCCGCAACGGCGGCATCGAGGGCACTCGCATGTTCCCGATCGGCGGGCGGGTCTTTACCAAGAAGCTGGCGTCGCGTTTCGGCATCTCCTTCGCGGATGCGGAGGCGGTCAAGCTGCGGCACTCGAAGGGGGAGCTGCCGGTGGAGCACGCCGAGAGAGTCAGCGCCGTGCTGGCCCGGGATGCGGAGGTCCTCGTCGAGGGGGTGGCGATCACCCTCCAGGAGATGTCGAAGGGGGACCGGCTTCCGACCGCGATCTACCTGGCGGGGGGAGGCAGTGCCCTGCCGGAGGTCAAAAACCAGCTCCAGGCTTTTCGCTGGGAGGACAAACTTCCGTTCGCTCGGACACCCACTGTGAACGTCCTCCGGCCGATCGACATCCGGGGGATCTATGATTCCACCGGGCTTTTGCTCGACCAGCAGGACATCACGCCGATGGGGCTGGCCTACCACGCGATTCAGCAGCAATCCGAGGAGCAGGCCCCCTTGTTCGGGCTGATGCGCAAGGTCCTCAAGGCGATGAAAGTCTGACCGGCAACTCGAGAAAACCTGACACCGTAACAACTCGACAATCGGTGACGTTTCCGGTATGAAAGACGGCGACGTGTTAAAACTGTGAAGACTCTGGCCAAACTGCTATACGTCGAAGCCGACGAGGAGATCACCGACCTGGTCGATCGCCTGCGTGATCTCAGCCTCGAGGATGAGGTCACCTTCGTCGTTCCGGAGCGCGCCAGGTCCCTGCAGAGCGCCATGAGCTTCCGGCTGCTGAAGCGCTATGCGGACAGCTACGGCAAGAAAGTGAACCTGGTCAGCGGCGACGGCCGCCTCCAGGCGATGGCCCTGGAAGCCGGTTTTACCGCCTATCCGACCCTCGCCGCGTACGACAACGGCAGCGAAGTCCACCAGCCCGGGGTTGAGTCGCCGCCCGTTCCCGCCGCCGTCCTCACGCCCCCCGCCCCCGCGGCAAGCGTCCAGGCAGGCTCGCCGGTGATGGGCGGACCACGTGGAGTGGCGATGCTGGACCGGCCGCGCGAGGCCTCGGTCGTCTCCGGAACGCCTCGGAAACCGCCATCGTCGCCATTACGGCCGGCGGCATCGGGCCCACCCCTGCGGGTCTACCGGCCATACCTGATCGCGGCCGGCGTGTTGGTGGTCCTCGGGCTGATCGCTGGGATCGTCTACGTGCCGACCGCCAACGCCACCTTGTTCGTCTCTGGCACTCCTATTAAGCAGGATGTCACGCTTCTCGGCGTGCCCGGCAGCGCATCAAGCTCCGGGAACCAGTTCGCAACCCAGGCGCTACACGCTGAGCAGTCGCAAAGCCTGCCGGGCACGCCAACCGGTCAGAAGCAAGTCGACGCGGTAAAGGCAACGGGCCAGGTCGTCTTCACGATGTATTGCTCGGGCTTTTTCTGCCCCAGCGGTTCGGTCGGTGTCAGCGCTGGGACTGATGTGAGCACGGCCGATGGCAAACACTACGTGACGCAGAAGTCCGTGAACGTACCAGCGCCACGAGGGTCTGCCTCAGTTGCGGTTACCGCGGTTCAGGCTGGTGCGGGCGCAAACACCGCCAGCCATACGATCCGGAACATTACCGTCAACCAAAACGACAATTTGAGCGTCGACAACACGGATGCCATCGGTAATGGTGCTGACGCCCGCACGGCCACGATCATTCAGCAGTCGGACCTCGACGGCGCGCGTGATGCCTATTCGAGGGATGCAATCCCGCAGGTCACCGATCAGCTCAACAGCAAGGCGCAGGGTTTGAAGGTGGTCATGGTCGGCAAGGGCGTCCAGGCCACCGTGACATCGGATCACAAGGTCGGCGAGGAAGTTACCGGCTTTACGGTTACGGTCAAGGTTGCCGGCGATGCGGTGGCCTTCGATGAAAAGGTCGTCAAGCAGTTGCTGAAAACCGCGCTCGAGCGGAAGCTCTCGCAGGGATCGCAGTTGACCAGCAACCTGACGCTGACCTATGACCCCATCGACGCCACGACTGACGGTCACATCACGCTCAACGGCCACGCCTCCGGCTTCTACACCCCGGTGTTCCTGCAAACCGCCATTCGGGGACATCTCAAAGGGATGAGCCCTGCCAAGGCCCACGCCTTCCTCCAGTCGTTACCGAACGTCGTCGAAGCGCGCGTGACGCAGTCCCCCTACGGTCTTCCCTGGCTGCCGTTCTTCAGCTCGCGCATCACGCTCAAGATCCAGGAGGTCTCCAACAGCCCGACGACGTCGTGAGGATCCTGGCGATCGATCCGGGCACGGTCCGGCTCGGCCTCGCGCTCAGTGATCCATCGGGGACGATTGCCCAGCCACTGAGCGTGCTGGCGCGCCGCTCGGAAGCCGAGGACCTGAAGGCGCTAACGGAACTGGCCGAACGCCACGAGGTTGGCATGATCGTGATCGGACTTCCGCGCCTGATGGACGGCCGCCTCGACACCGCGGCGCAGCAGGCACAAGCGTTCGGCGCCCAGGTGGCGCGGGCCACGGGACGGCCGGTAGCATACTGGGACGAACGGCTGACGAGCGTGGCCGCCGAACGCTACCTGATCGAACAGGGCAAACGGCGGAGCAAACGGCGGCAAGAGATCGACCGGATGGCTGCCACGTTATTGTTGCAGGGGTACCTAGACTACCGGGCTGGTCGGGGACCGGGAGGCTGAATGCCAGAGATTCCGGAGGCGAACGGTGAAGTTCAAACCATCGAGCTGGTCAACGAAAAGACCGGCGAAGAGGAAACCTATCTCGTCCACGACGTTGTAGAGATCGAAGGTGAGACCTACTACGTGCTCCAGGCCGAGGTGGACGAGGACCGCGTCCTCATCCTGCGGCGCGAGGGCGAGTCGCTGGTCACGCTCGACGACGAAGAGCACGACCGCGTGGTCGAGCAGCTCGAGGAATTCGAAGAGGAAGAAGACGTCGATGAAGACGGCGGTCCTGAGCGCTGACTGATCCGAAGCGCGCGCCGATGAGTCCTCCGGCGCCCCGGCGGCGCAGCCGCGCGCTCGGCTGTGTGCAATGGTTCGTCGTGCTCCTCTTTCTGCTGCCCGCCGCGCTCGGCATCCCGGCCGTGATCGGCTACAACTGGGTCGACCATCAGTTACACCAGCCGGCCAACCCGGGGAACTCCAAGGTGCGCTTCGTGGTCCCGCCGGGAGCCACCTTCCACGAAGTCGCCGACACGCTGCATCGGACGGGTCTGATCGATTCGGTCACGGTCTTCGATCTCTACGCCCGCTACAAGCACCTCGACCGCAACGTCCAGGCGGGCGCCTACGATCTGAGTCGCAACTTAAACATGATCCAGATCCTGACGGCCTTGCAGACCGCCATCCCCGACGAGATTTTCGTCACCATCCCCGAGGGATACACGATCCAAAAGACCGCGGCGATGCTCGACAAGGGTGGCCTGATCAAGGGCAGCGACTACACGGCGCTGGCGGTGCAGGGGAAGTTCAACTACGACTTCCTCAAAGACCTGCCGCCGGGGGCCTCGTTGGAGGGCTTTCTCTTCCCGGATACCTACCTGATCCCCCGCGCCGGCACCGCCAAGGACCTGATCACCCAGCAGCTCGAGGCCTTCAAGCGGCTGTGGAATGACACGCGCCAGGGGCAGGCCGCCGCGCGGAAACTCAACGCCCTCCAGGTCGTCACGATCGCGTCGCTGATCGAGCGGGAAGCGCGGTTCCAGGAGGATCGGCCGCTGGTCGCCAGCGTCATCTACAACCGGCTGGCCGCCGGCTGGGCGCTCCAGATCGATGCCACGGTGCTCTATGCCAAGGGCGTCTGGCAGTCGACGGTGACGATCGACGACCGCAAGATCAACTCGCCGTATAACACCTATTTACATACCGGCCTTCCCCCTGGACCTATTGCGAACCCTGGCATCAAAGCCATCGATGCCGCGCTCCAACCGGCGGACACCGGCTACTTCTTCTACCTCTCCGACCCCCAGGGTCACAACCACTACGCCAAGACCAACGAAGAGTTCGCCCGCCTCCTCAAGCAATACGGCCTCCAGTAAGGCCGCCTCCCTTCTGCTCCTCCTGGGCGGGGAGGACGACGCCGAGCTGGCGGTCAGCCTCTACAGCGCCGGGTTCGCGGCGGCCGGCATGGACGCCCGCTGCGAGGCCCAAGTCGTGACGCCGGGCGACCTCCCGGCCGCGATTGCCCGGATGCGCGCCGATTCGACCGTGGTGGGCGCCGCCGTAAGCATGCCGCATACGGTCGCCGTGACCAGAATGCTCGATGGCCTCGGCCCGGAAGCCAAGGTGGTGAAAGCCGTGAACACCATCAGCCATCGGGCGGGGGCGCTGGTCGGCTGGAACACCGATCGGCCGGCCTTCAGTCGTTCGCTCGAGGACGCCGGCTTCCAGGTCAAGGGAAAGGACGCGTTGGTGCTGGGCGCCGGTGGCGCCGCCAGGGCCTCGGTCGACGCCCTGCGGGCCGAGGCCACCAAGATCTGGGTGTCGAGCCGAGACCTCGAGGAAGCGCGCGCCGTCTGTCGCGATCTGGAGATCGGCGACGGCGGCCCCGCACCGTTGGGCTCGCTGTCGCTGTTGGTTCGCAAGGTCGACCTGGTGGTCAATGCCACCCCGGTCGGCAGCGATGGCGAGGCAGTGCCCTTTCCGATCGAATGGATCACGCCGGCCCAGTTCATCTTCGATCTCGTCTACCGCCCGCTCGTGACGCGGTTGGTGCAGGGGGCACGCGATCAGGGCGCCCGGGCGATCAACGGGCTGACCATGCTGCTCTTCCAGGGACTGGCCGCCTTCGAGATCTGGACCGACCAGCCGGCGCCGGAAGAAGCCATGCGCGCCGCGCTCGAGCGCGCGGTGGTCGGGCGCCTGAGTTCGTGAACCACCTGGCGTTCGCGCTCGGCTGGGCGATCGTGGGTGGGGTGCTGGGGCTCGGCCTCAATTACCTGTCCCGGTGGCTGGCCCGGATCGAGGAAATCGAGTTCGTGCCGTCCAAACTCGACCGGCTCTTGATGCCAGGCCTTTGCGCGGTGCTCTTCTTCCTGTTTGCGTTTCAGCTCGGCGTACAGCGGCTGCTCTTCATCGACTCGGTCTATCTCGTCATCCTGGTGCAGGTGCTGGCGTTCGACCTGAAAACCCGTTACATCCTCGACTTCGTCATGTATCCAAGCTGGGTGATCGCCTTCGCCCTCGCCTTCGTCACCCCATGGACCGCGGCCTTCACCTGGCCCTGGCCCGACTGGCGCACCGCACCGGTTGCCGCCGCCCTCGCTGGGGCGGTGTTTTTGCTGCTCTACTTTGGCGGCCAGCTGGTCTTCGGCGCCGAAGCCTTTGGCTTCGGTGACGTCAAGCTCGCCGTCTTCATCGGGATGGCGACCGGGCTGTCGAACTTACGGGTCGCCCACGCGTTGCTCTACGGCGTGTTCCTGGGTGGCTTTGTCGCGATAATTCTGCTCATCACCCGGATCCGCGGAATGAAAGAGGCCGTCCCCTACGGACCGTTCCTCACCCTGGGGACGCTGCTGGTCCTCTACAGTCAGGCACCATGAACGCCCACGACCTGCTTCCCGGCGAGCGCATCCTGGTCAGCTCCTCCCGCCACTGGGTGGTGCTGCTGCGCCCGATCGCCACCACCATCCTCGCCGCGGTCGTCTTGCTGGTCATCCTGATCCTGCTGCCGCTCGCCAGCGAGCTCCGCCTCTTCCTCATGCTGGGCGTGGCGCTGGCCGGCATCCTCGCCATCAACCTTTATTACTGGGGCTGGCGGGCGCACGAATACGTCCTGACCGACCAGCGCGTCATCCTCAACGAAGGCATCGTCTCGAAGTTCTCGCGCTCGATCGCGATCGACCGGATCCAGGACCTGACGACCTTTCAAGGCCTGTGGGGCCGGACCTGGGGATTCGGCGACATCGAGCTGGAGTCTGCCGGCCGGGAGGGGGCGGAGATGCTGAGCATGGTGCCGCGTCCCCAGCAGCTTCGGAATGCCATCTTCGCCCAAATCGAAGCGCGGCGGCGGCCCGGCGGGTTGGGGACCCCCTAGGGTTCGCCCACGGAATTACGGGTAAAATCCACCGGGCATGGTCAACCCCAGTGATTTCAAGAACGGCATGACGATCGAGTGGGAGGGGGAGCTCTGGAGCGTCGTCGAGTTTCAGCAGGGGCAGAATGCCCGAGGCGATACCTTCTTTCGCACCAAGCTCCGCAATGTCCGCAGTGGCGCGATCATCGACCAGAAGTTCCGCGACAAGGACCGCTTCGCGCGCGCCCGCATTGAGAAGGTTCCCATGCAGTACCTTTACAGCGACGGTGACAGCCACTTCTTCATGGACCTGTCGAGCTACGATCAGCTCCCCCTCAGCGACGACCAGTTGGGCGATGCCATGAAGTATTTGAAAGAGAGCACCTCACTCGATGTTCTGATGTACGATGGCCAGCCCCTCGGCGTCGAGCTGCCCACCACGGTCGATCTGAAAGTCACCGAAACAGCACCCGGGTACAAGGGTGACACGGCATCCGGCGGGGGCAAGCCGGCAACGGTCGAGACGGGGCTCACGCTCAACGTGCCCTTCTTCGTCAACGAGGGCGATGTGGTCCGCGTCGACACCCGCACCGGCGCCTACGTGGAGCGGGTCTAACCCAAATGCCTGACCGTCCGCTCGGCTCGGTCAAGGTGGCCAACGAGGTCATCGCCCACATCGCCTCCCTGACCGCCTGCCAGGTACAGGGCATCGTCGGCATGTATCCCGCCCGGGCACGAGACGGCCACCGGGTGCTGCCCGCCGGCAGCTCGCACAAGGGCGTCCGGGTCGACCTGGGCAATGAAGCGCTGAACCTGGAGTTGTTTGTGATCGTCGACCACTCCGCCCACGTCCCGACGGTGGCGGCGGAGGTGCAGCGGCAGGTGGCGGACGCCATCGACAAGATGCTCGGTCTCGAGGTGCGCGAGGTCAACGTATTCGTCGGGGACGTGAGGTTCCCGGAGGACTCGTAACGATGGGACGGCGTCACCTCGCTCGCGAGCTCGCGCTCAAAGTTTTGTTCGAGCTCGAGAGCGACGGCGCCGACGCGGAACGATCGCTCGAGTATCACGTCGCCGAGTCGCGCGCCGATGCCCAGGTGGCGGAGTTTGCCCGGGTGCTGGTCCAGGGCGTGCGCGACCATCAAGCCGAGATCGACGAGCAGCTGGCGGAGGCGTCGCGCAACTGGGGGTTGGACCAGATGGCAAAGGTCGAGCGAACACTGTTGCGGATCGCGACCTTTGAGATCCGGTACCTGCCGAGCGTCCCGCTGAAGGCCGCCATCAACGAATCGATCGAGCTGGCCAAGACCTTCGGCGGCCCGGACTCCGGCAAGTTCGTCAACGGCATCCTGGGGCGGATCGCCGCCGATGCCGAGATTCGCCGTCCGTCCCCCGATCAGGGAGACGTCACGAGCCCCCACCCTACCCTCCCCCAAAGGGGGAGGGAGACAGACAAGGAGGCCTCGTGAGCGCCGACGTGACCTTCCCAGATGTTGAGCGCATGGACTACGAGACCGCGGCCGCCGAGCTCGAACGAACGGTGGCGTTGCTCGGCAAAGAACAGGAGGATCTCGCGGAGTCGGTGCGCACCTTCGAGCGCGGACTTCAGCTGGCGCGTCGATGCGCCCGGCTGCTCGACGACGCCGAACGGCGACTGAATGAGCTGGCGCCGGCCGTCGAGCGCACGGCCGGTACGTGACCTTGCTTCAGAACCCCTACTTCATCGTGCCCCTCATCGCCTGGGCAATCGCCCAGGCGAGCAAGGTGATCATCGATTCCGTCGTGTTGCACCGGCTCAGCGTGCGGCGGCTGGCGACGGCGGGCGGGATGCCGAGTTCGCACAGCGCGCTGGTGGTCTCGCTGACCACCATCATCGGCCGGCTGCAGGGCGTCCAGTCACCGCTGTTTGCGGTGTGCCTGATCTTCAGTACGGTCGTGATGTACGACGCCACCGGCGTCCGGCGGGCCGCCGGGCAGCAGGCGATCATCATCAACCGGCTGCTCGACGACCTGTTCATCGCTCACCGCGGCATTCACCAGGAGCGGCTGCGCGAGCTGCTCGGCCACACCCCGATCGAGGTGATCGCCGGCGCACTGCTGGGGATCGTGATCGGCCTGGGCATCTGGCGATGATGGTGGCGCAAGGTCGTCGCCTCGATCAGGCGCTCGTCGAGCGTGGCCTGGTGGCATCGCGCGAACGCGCCCAGGCGATGGTTCGAGCCGGCCTGGTGCGCGTGGCGGGCGTCACGATGGGGGAACCCGACCAGATGGTGACGGCCGAGCAGGCGATCGAGGTGACGGGGACCTCGACCTACGTCAGTCGCGGTGGGGAAAAACTGGCCGCGGCGCTCGACGCCTTCGCGATCGATCCCCACGGGCGGACCGCCCTCGATGTCGGCGCCTCGACGGGCGGCTTCACCGACGTCCTGCTCCAGCGCGGAGCGTCGCGGGTGATCGCGGTCGACGTTGGCTACGGTCAGCTGGCGTGGAGCCTGCGTCAGGATCCCCGGGTGACCGTCATGGAGCGGGTCAACATCCGGTATCTGGATCGACTGCCGGTGCCGGCCGACCTGGCCGTGATCGACGTCTCATTCATCTCCTTGCGATTGGTCTTGCCGCGCGTCCGCGAGCTCTTGAGCCCGCCGGGCGACGTGGTGGCCCTGGTCAAGCCACAGTTCGAAGTTGGCAAGGGCGCGGTGGGGAAGGGGGGCGTCGTGCGGGACCCGGAGCAGCATCGCGAGGTGGTCCGGGGGCTCGCCGAGTTCGCCGGCGAGATCGGATATTGGGTTGCCGGCGAGATCCCGTCACCGATCGTGGGTGCCAAAGGGAATCGGGAGTTTCTGCTTTATTTGAAGCGCCATGCCTGACGCCGTCGGGATCGTCTGCCACCCGCGGATCGATATCGGTGGCCCGCCGGTCATGGAGGCGCGCCGGCGGCTGGAGGCGCGCGGCTATCGCGTCTGGACCTATTGCGCCACGGCGGAAGAACGTCCCGGCGCGCTCGCCGGCGACCTCAACGGAACGCGCTTGATCCTGAGTGTCGGCGGCGACGGCACGTTGCTATGGACGGCGCAACAGGCGGCGGCCGCCCATATCCCGGTGCTGGGGGTCAACGCCGGTCGCCTTGGCTTTCTCACCCAGGTCCAGCTGGGCGAGGAAGGCAGGGCGCTCGACCGCTGGGCGGCGGGCGATTTCACGCTGCAGCGCCGGGCCCTGCTGGAGGCACGCGTCGGCGACCGCGTCTTCCACGCGCTCAATGACGTCGTGGTCCACAAAGGCATCGAGATCAATCTCATTCGGATCGAGACCCTGGTGGATGGCCAACCCGCCGGCCAGTTCGACGCCGACGGCGTCATCGTGTCGACGCCGACCGGCTCGACCGGCTACGCGCTGTCCCTGGGCGGACCGATCGTCCATCCCGACGTGCGGGCGATCGTGTTCATGCCGTTGAACCCGCACAGCCTCTTCAACCGACCGATCGTTCTGCCGGAGCAGGCGCGTATCACGCTCCGCCTGCCCACCGCATCGGCCATCGTGACGTGCGACGGGCAGCAAAACGCCAATCTCGATCCGGGTGCGGAAGTCCTGATCGCCGCTCCCGGGCTGGCGGTGGAGCTGGTGCGCTTCGACGGCGGTCCCAACTTCTTCGAGCTGCTGCGGCGGAAGCTGCGATGGGGTTTGCCGCTTGTCGATGGGGACGAATGACCGGGTCCGCCCGGCATCGTGTCGGCCAGTTCTGGCGCCATGCCTCGGCTCGGGTCGGCGAGCAAGAGCGGATCGCCGCTGAGCGGTTGCTTGGCCCGGCGCTCTGGCCCCTGTTTGCGCAGTTGCCGGTGAACGACCAGCGACATGGACTCGATGTGCTCGAGACCGTGCGGCGACTCGAGGGCCAGCCCGATCGGCTGCTGCAACAGGCGGCGTTGCTCCACGACGCCGGCAAGGCCGGCGCCCGGTTCTCGGTGCTGGAGCGCAGCCTGACGGTCTTCCTACGTGCTGCTTCACCGCGGCTGCTGCAGGTCGTACTCCGGGCGCAGCCCGGGTTCGCACGGCGGCACGACATCTATATCGATCACGCGCGCATCGGGGCGGAACGGCTGCGGGCCGCCGGGGCTAACGAGCTGGCCGCGATCGTGGCGGAACACCACGCGTCCGACCCCGCGTCGGAGGTCACCCGACGCTTGCAGCGCGCGGACGGACGGAATTGAGCCGAGACGTTGCGGCCGAGCTCGAGCGTGACCCGGTCTACCTGGTCCGCACGCCCGCGTTCGATGGGCCAATCGAGTTGCTGCTGACGCTTGCCCAGCGCGCCGAAGTCGACCTCGGCGCCATTTCGCTGGCCAGCCTCACCGATGACTACCTGCGCGCGATCGAGCAGGAACGCCCGCCACTCGACCGGCTGGCCGCGTTCCTCGTGATCGGCGCCCGGCTGGTCCAACTCAAGGCCGCCGCCTTGATGCCGTCGGCCCAGGTGGGGGAGGAGGAAGACCTGGAGGCGTGGGAGGACGCTATCAAGGGACGGCTGGAGGAGTACAAGCGGTTCAAGGAACTCGCCGAATCCCTAATGCGCCGCCACGCCAGTGGACGGTTTACGTTCGCGGGCTTGCTCGAGCCCGACGTGATCCCGCAAGCCCGAGTTCAGGTCAGCCTCGACGCCCTGGCGAGCGCCTTCCAGCAGGTGCTCGACCGGTTGCCGCCGCCCGGGCCGGTCACGGTGGAGATGGAACAAGTGTCGCTCGCCGACAAAATGGATGAGCTTCGCCGCATGCTGATCCAGCAGCCCCAGCTCAACTTCACCGCCGTCTTCCGCCACGCGCGCACTCGGCTGGAGGCGGTCGTGACGTTTCTCGCGCTCCTCGAGCTGATTAGAATCGGTGAGGCCCGCGTGGCGCAGGCCTCCGCGTTTGGCGAAATCAGCGTGCACAGACAGGAGAAGAAAGAGGAAGCATGAGCTCGATGGTTGAGAGCGCGACCCAGGTGCGCGACACGGCGGGACTCACGGCCGCGCTCGAGGCGGTGCTCTTCACCTTGAACCGCCCCGTCACCGTCCTCGAGCTGCAAGACATCCTGCAGGCGACGCTGCCGGACATCGAGGCGGCGGCGCTGAGTCTTGGCCAGGCGCTCGCCGGCCGCGGACTGTTTCTGCAGCGACACCAGGATCAGCTTCAGCTGGTCACCGATCCGGCGCAGGCGGACGTGGTTCGTCGCGTCTTGCGTCCGGAATATCCCTCACGACTCTCGCCGGCGGCCTACGAGACGCTCGCCATCATCGCCTACCGTCAGCCGCTCACCCGGGCCCGCATCGAGGAGATTCGCGGGGTCAACTGCGAGGCGGTTCTCGAGAGCCTCGAAGAAAAGGGACTGATCGAGGAGACCGGACGGCTCGACGCGCCGGGAACGCCGCGCCTCTTCGGCACCACCATGAAATTTCTCCAGATCCTTGGTCTGCGCAGCCTGGACGAGCTGCCACCGCCACCGCAATCCGCCTCAACCAGTTCCTAGCGCGCGCCGGCGTGGCGGCCCGGCGCAAGGCCGACCGCTTGATCGCCTCGGGAACGGTTTCGGTGAACGGCATTCCAGCGGTTGCCGGCCAGCAGGTCACACCGGGCCTCGATACGGTCATGGTCGATGGGCGACCGGTGGAGCCCGCGCGCGAATGGACCTACTTGATGATGAACAAGCCGGTCGGCGTGCTGAGCAGCGTGGGTGACGATCGCGGTCGCGCAACCGTGACCGATCGCCTGCCGGAGGCGGCTCCGCGCGTGTTTCCGGTGGGCCGGCTGGATCTCGACAGCCGTGGCCTGGTGTTGCTGACCGACGACGGCGAGCTCGCCGGACGGCTGATGCACCCGCGCTACCATGTCGAAAAGGAATACCGCGTCGTGATCGCGGGCCGGCCGGGCGAGGATGCCCTGCGGCGGCTTTCCGAGGGGATGGTTGTGAAAGGGGAACGGTTCCAACCGGCCGAGGCTCGGGTGCTCGAGAGTGACATGGACCAGACGCGGGTATCGATGGTGCTGCGCGAAGGTCGCAAGCGCGAGGTGCGCCGGCTCTGGCAGGCGCTCGGCCACAAGGTCCTCGATCTGCAGCGGGTTCGCATCGATGGACTCGAACTGGGCGATCTCGACGAAGGTGGCGTGCGGCCGCTCCGCGCGGACGAAGTGGCGCGGCTCAAAGCCGCGGCAGGACTGTGATCATCGCCATCGACGGTCCAGCGGGATCCGGAAAAACCACCATCGGCCGGCTGGTGGCGGAGGCGCTGCGGTTTGCGCTGGTCGACACAGGGCTGTTCTACCGCGCGGTCACCGTCGCGGCGCGGCACCGGGCCATCGCCGCCGATGATGTCGCCGGGCTGACCCGCATGCTCGAGCAGTTACACATCGAGGTCAACACCGCGCCATCGAGTGATCGTCCCGGCCCGCTGCTGGCGATCGATGGACGCGATGTCAGCCTCGAGGCGCAAGATCCGGCCATCGCCGCGGACCTCTCACGGATTTCCCAGATTCCCGAGGTCCGCCGCGCTCTGATCGAGCCGCAGCGGCGTGCTGCGCGCGGCGACGCCGTGGTGCTGGGCCGCGACATCGGGACGGTCATCTTCCCGGAGGCCGACGTGAAATTCTTCTTCACCGCGCCGGCGGCAGAGCGGGTAGCGCGACGGCGCCGCGAGTTGGATCGGGCGCGCGGCAGCGCCACGCCGGATGCCGTGCTCGAACAGGAAATCGACGCCCGCGACCGGGCCGACCAGGAGCGACAAATCGCGCCGTTACGGCCGGCAACCGATGCTATAATCGTCGCGACTGAGGGTAAGTCGGTCGGTCAAGTCTTCGATGAGGTGATGGCCCGGCTTCCTAAGCACTGATCTTGAGCTATTCCTTCCTCACTGGTCTTGCACGGCTCCTCACCCGCCTGCTACTGGGCTCAAAGTTCCACCTCGGCGGCACCTCGAACGTGCCCCGCTCCGGTCCGGTGCTGATCGTGTCGAACCATGTGGGTGCCATCGATCCGGCCCTCATCGGGGCCTGGGCCCCACGGCCGGTGTGGTTCATGGCCAAGGCGGAGCTCTTCCAGGGCGCGTGGGCCTGGTTGATGCGGGGCTATCATGCCTTTCCGGTGGTGCGCCACTCTCCGGATCGAAGCGCGTTGCGCCGGGCGTTCGACTTACTGAAGCACGGCTCGGCGGTCGTGCTGTTCCCGGAGGGCCACCGATCGGAGAACGCGCGCCTGCTTCGCGCAGAGCCGGGCGCCGGGTTCATCGCCCGCCGTTCCGGCGCGCCGCTGGTGCCCATCGCCATCACCGGGACGCAGCACGTGCTCGGTCGGCACCAGAAATTCCCCCGGCCCGCGGAGGTTTCGATGACCTTCGGCGAGCCGTTCCAGTTGCCCGAGCGGAATCAGGACGGCAGCCCGATGGACCACCAGCAGAGCGCCGACTACCTGATGGCGAAGATCGCGTCGCTGCTGCCGTTGGAGTACCAGGGGGAGTACACGAGCGCGCCGATGCCAGAACAGGCGCAAGCATGAGGCCCCAAATTTGAAAAAGATCTACGTGCTCGACACGAACGTCCTGTTGCACGATCCGAATGCGATCTTCTCCTTCGAGGACAACGAGATCGTGATCCCGCTGACGGTGATCGAGGAGATCGACGGCCAGAAGCGGCGGCAGGATGAGGTCGGCCGGCACGCGCGCTTGATCGCGCATCACTTCGACGACCTTCGCGCCACCGGCAAGCTCTCCGAGGGCGTGGCGCTCAAGTACGGCGGCACCCTGCGCGTCGTCCTGACGCACGAGGGCACCGAACACCTGCCGCACGACCTCGATCCGCACAAGGCCGACAACCAGGTGATCGCGCTTACGCTTCAGCTCAAAGCCGAGAGCAACGGCACCCCGGTGGTCCTCGTGAGCAAGGACATCAACGTGCGCGTCAAGGCCGACGCGCTCAATCTGCAGGCGCAGGACTACGAAACCGACAAGATGGTGCTCAACGAGGAGGACCTTTACGACGGCA
>Ga0307479_10000624_pt1 | contig 31793 bp, 34 predicted proteins | sample atmos_gasesECM4C_FD_203743 | JGI IMG/M metagenome (GOLD analysis project Ga0307479, IMG submission 203743) | Hardwood forest soil microbial communities from Morgan-Monroe State Forest, Indiana, United States - atmos_gasesECM4C_515 | ecosystem: Environmental > Terrestrial > Soil > Temperate...
GCGCAGTGTGATCCTTGCCCGGAGAGGCAAAAGGCAAGAGCCTGCGTCGAGAGCGCGAGATCGTCACCAGCGTAGTATCGAAAATGGGCACTCCAAGTATTAGAAGTGGCGCAAGCCATCCGGCAAACGCATTGGCATCTTCGAGCCGGAGCTTGAGCCCCAGTGTGGCCATCAGGAATCCGAGGAGCATCGCTCCGCCGTCTCCCATAAAAATTTTTGCGGGTTTGAAATTCCAGCGGAGGAAACCCGCCGCAGCTCCGAGAATTGCGGCAGCCAGAGTCGTCACCCAAGTCTGGCCGTTCAAATAAGCAAGCGCGGCGAAAAAAATCGAGGCCATCGCCGCAACGCCGGCGCAAAGGCCGTCCATGTGATCGAGGATGCTGAAGGACGCCGTGATGCCCACGACCCAGAGAACCGTAAGCCCCGCATCGAGCAAATAGCCGGGATGCCCAGCGACAAACAAGCTGAAGACCCGGGCATGAATTCCGCTTGCGAGCAAAATACCGGCGGCCAGCGGCATTCCGACGAATAGCTTGATTTGATGATGCAACCAGCCGCGATCGTCGAGGAAGCCGATGACGGCGACCAAAGTCGCGCCGGTCACGATTCCCGCGCTCTGCGCGAGTGCGCGTCCGTCAAACGCAAAGAGGATTGCCAGCATGACACCGGCGTAAATCGCCAGTCCGCCGAGCAGAGGGATGGGCTGGAGATGCACCTTGCGGGGTCCCGGGAGATCTACCATCCCCACGCGCAAGGCAAGTGCTCGCACCGGAACAGTCAGCAGCAGCGATGCGGACATTGCGATGAAGAATGCGAGCAGGCTCGCGGCCATGCGTTCTCGTCTTTTTCGCGCGACATTTCCGGCCGGGCTACGGGCCGGTACATAAAGTAACTTTCGCCGGGTTGGGGGCCCGACTCCCAAGTCAAAAATCGCTGCCCCACGCAGCAACAACACCATACCTCGAACTTGAATCCTCCTCCCCCAAAATTGCACCAGGTTTCCGTGTCTGCAAACTGCCGTCGGCAGCGAACAGACTAGTGCCAGAGATGCAGACGTTTTTCTTCAGATCGCCTTCAAGGTTAATCTGCTTGTACGGTTTCCTCTACGATGTTCACGAATTTTTCATGCTCGTTCGCTCGATCGTAGTCGGGTGCCGCGTCGCGTGCCGCCCGCGCCATTGCTTTCAGTTTGCCCCCGTCGGACACGAGAGCGCGAACCAACTTCACCAGCTCCTCCGGCTTGTCTGGATCGGCTGATAAACCGAATCCTCGTAGCGCGCCCAGGGACGCGACATCCGTCTCTATCGGCGCGACGGCGATTATCGGGCGTCCCGCAGCGAGAATCGCGTACATCTTGCTTGGCACGACGACACCTTCAAGCCCTCGCTTGATTGTAATCACGTGCGCATCGGGCGCAGCGAGCACAGAAGGAATCTTGCTTGCCGGGAAATAAGGCAGGAACCGTACATTCGCCACACCCTTCGCGGCGGCTTGCAGTTGCGTCTGCTGAGCACCGCCGCCCACAAAGACGAAGCCTACGCCGTCCTCCTGAAGCTCGCGAGCCGCGGTAATCAGCGTTTGCCACGCGCCGTAAAAGCCCAGATTACCTGCGTGAAGAAATACAACGCGAAAATCGCCGCGAATCGTGCGAATCACTTCCGGATCGGGAGATCGTTGGGGAGTACCGGCACCCGGAATTTCCGCGCCGTCGCGCACGACAACGACACGCTCGGGGGCAACTCCCTTCGCAACAATCCGCGCGCGCATATCCTCGCCCAAGACAATCAATCGCGACGTATTCCGAAAAGTCCAGCCATGCAGCGCTTCCCAAACCCGCGTGAGAAGGCCCGGGGCAACGATCACCCCGCCGAGCGCCATGTCCGGATACAAGTCGCGGATGTTATAGATGAACGGCTTGCCTTTGACTCTCGCCAGGAACGCGCCGACGATGCCAAGGAAAGGCGGGTCGGTCATGCTCAGTATCACATCGCACGACGTCCACATCGCGCGCACGGCCGCCAGGGCTGCGTAGCTTAGATAGTTCACCACGCGCCATTTCATTTGGAAGCGTGGGTAATCGGTCGACCCAATGCGCACGATGCGCACGCGCCCGGCCTGTTCCGCCTGCCACGGCCGCCATGGACGCCTTTCTGGTGTGTCGTACGACGGCCGCCCGCATAGAACAGTCACATCGTGCCGCGCGGAGAGTGCTTGGGCGACCGTCGCCGCCATCCTCGCCGTGGCCGAGGTGTCCGGTGGGTAGTACTGATTCAGTAGGAGAATCTTCATAGGATCGCGGCTCGCGAATTACTGCTCACGGTTTCATGACCAAAAAGTCGCCAAGCACAAGCGCATCCATCTGCGTGCGCAGAAAACAATCGAGCGCTTCTTCGGGCCGGCACACGATCGGCTCGTTGTCGTTAAAGGAGGTGTTGAGCACGACGGGAACACCTGTGGCGTCACCGAAAGCGCGAATCAGTTTCCAGTAGCGTGGATTGGCTTCGCGTTCGACGGTTTGCAAGCGGCCGGTCCCGTCGACGTGTGTCGGCGCAGGAATCATTGCGCGCTTTTCCGGGCGGACGGGATACGCGAGCGTCATGAACGGCGAGGGATGCGATTTTGTGAACCACTCGCCGGTGGCTTCCGCGAGGATGGATGGCGCGAAGGGGCGGAAGATTTCGCGGTGCTTGATTCGCCGGTTTAGAATCTCTTTCGTCTCCGGACGCCGCGGGTCAGCGACGATGCTCCGGTTGCCAAGCGCTCGCGGACCCCATTCGGCTCGGCCCTGAAACCATCCAAGAATTTTCCCATCGGCGATGATGGCGGCGGCGCGGCGAATCAGTTCCTCGTCCGGCAATTCGATGACGGTATAGCCGCTGTTCGCAATACTGCTCGCGCCGACCGCCTTGCGGATCTCCGCCCCCGTAAATCCTGGCCCCCAATACGCGTGATTCATCACAAACGAGCGCGGCTTTCCGAGAATCTGGTGCCAAACGTGAAACGCAGCGCCGACGGCGAGCCCCGCATCTCCTGCGGCGGGTTGGACGTAAACCTCCTCAAATGGCGTCGCTTCAAAAATTTTCCCGTTGGCCACGCAATTGAACGCCACCCCGCCCGCCAGGCACACGGCTTTCCTCAGAGTGCTCTCGGCAAGTTTCTTCAGCATGCCGAGATAAACCTCCTCGAGGCGCGCCTGCAGTGATGCGGCCAGGTTGCGGTGTTTCTGTTCCACTGGCTCTTCCGGTTGGCGCACCGGGCCGAGCCGCCGCGGCATCTCGTCAGAAAAAAGTCTGCCGAGCGTTGGCGTTTTGTCGGCTTCGGCCCAGCTCATCTCCGGGCCGGCGTAGTGATGGGTGAAGTAGTCGAGTCCGAGCCGGAAACGGTTGCACTTGGTTCGCTCATCAAACTGCACAATCTCCCGAAATGTGCTGAGTTGTTCCGGCTGCCCGTACGCCGCCAGGCCCATGACTTTGTATTCGTCGCCGAACTTCAGGAAGCCGAGGAACTGAGTAACCGCGGTGTAGTAGAGGCCCAGCGAATGCGGGAACGCGATCGAACCTTCCACGCGCAACCTTTCGCCATCGCCGCTCGCCCACATCGTGCTTGCAAAATCACCCAGGCCGTCGGCGGAGAGAATGGCCGCACTCTCGAACGGCGAGACGAAAAATGCGCTTGCCAGGTGCGCCAGGTGATGCTCGATACGGTGAAATTGCGCGGTGATTTTTCCTGGATCGGAATCGAATGCCTGCGCGAGCGCCTCGCGCACCCCGGTGAATTTCGTCAGCACCCTGGCGCGCTCACGCGCGAAAGACGGCATGCGCAATGCGTAAAAAATCTTCGTGCCGAGCCGCGCGAAAGGATTCCGCGGCACTCCCACATGGTCGATGTCCGCAAGCGTTAGCCCAGCTTCCCGCAGGCAGTAGCGAATCGCTTGCACGGGAAATCCCGCGGCGTACTTCACGCGATTAAAGCGTTCTTCCTCAACGGCGGCGATGAGCCGCCCGTCGCAGACGATCGCCGCCGATGCGTTCCCGTGGTACGCATTAATTCCAAGAATATTCATCGCGCGATGGGTCAGTGTACCTCAGGAAAATAGTTCACGCGGCGAGATGGCGCCGGCACCACTCATTGAGTACATAGAGCGACCACGGCCGCGACCACGATGTCTTGCTCACAAGGAATGATTGCCAGACGGCACGGACACCCGCTTCATGCAAATGCGGCGCGAGCAAGGGAGCAGGATTTGCGAAGCTCGCCTCCAGTCGGGTGCGCAACGCTCCACGCAGCCATTCTGCCCAGGGCAAGGTGAACGTCCGCTTCGGCTGCGCGAGAATCTCACGCGGCAGAAGTTCGCCAAGCGCTTCCACCAGCAGGGCCTTCTGCGCGCCGCGCCGGTAACGCGCTGCATCCGGCAACGCGCTCACAAATTCAACCAGCGGCGTATCGAGCAGCGGCACTCGAACCTCAAGCGAACGTGCCATGCTCACCGAATCGGTGTCGCGGAGAAGCGTGCTCGCCATATATGTTCGCAGTTCCAGCCATGACGTTGCCGCGACTTGTTCAAGCTTGCGCGCCTCGTCCGCTGTCCGTTCGAGCCAACCGAGCCAGGTCGGCTCCAGCGTCACTCCGTCAGCACCCACTGTGCTCGGGCGGAATCGGGGTTCCGTCAACCGTGCCAATTCACCGGGAGGAAACAGCGTGCGCACGAAATAGTAAGCGGAAGGCAGCGCATCAGACGCAGCCCACGCTGCCGCCACTTTCCTTCCCGCGTCAGGTGTGCTGCGCAGAGCGATCAGATCGCCGAGAAGCTTCGCAGTGGCACGGCGCAATGGTGCAGGCACGAACGGGGCAACTTGCATCAATCGCGCTACACGTCGTGTATCGGCGAACGTGCGATAGCCCGCGAAAATTTCATCGCCTCCAAGGCCCGAGAGCGCCACTTTCAGCCCCGCTTCGCGCGCCGCCCATGAGACGAAATACGTATTGATCCCGTCCATCGTCGGTTGATCGAGCGCCGCGAGCGCCTCGTCCAGCCGCGACATGGCCGCGCTGCTGTCCAGCGAAATCTCGCTGTGTTTTGTGCCGCAGCGCTCAGCGACGATGCGAGACATCGCCGCTTCGTCGTACGGTGTCCCGGGAAACGTCAGCGTGAAACTTTGGATGCCCGTACGAGCGCGCGCCGCCAATACGGCAATTGCGCTGGAGTCCAGGCCGCTGGAGAGAAAAAGCCCCACCGGAACGTCGGCGACAAGATGAGCCTGAACCGCATCTTCGAGCAGCGGTCGCAAGCGCTGCGCCGCCGCAGGGAGATCCTGTGGCTTCCCCAAGTCGAGCGCGGCAGGGCTATGCGCGAGGTCCCACCACGGCCGGGCGCGCGGAGTCCGCCGCCGTTCCGGCACGTGCAGCAGCATGTGATGGCCAGGCGGCAGGGAGAATACACCTTCCAGCAGCGTCACGGGTTCAGACACGCTGCCGAAGAGCAGATACGCCGTGAGCGCGTCTTGCGAGAGCCGCTTAGCCGCAATCCCCGAAGCGATCAGCGCGCGCACCTCGGACGCGAAAGCGAAGCCCGCTGAGGTTTGCGTGTAATACAGCGGTTTAATGCCGAGGGGATCGCGCGCGAGGAACAGCAATGGTGCGTTTGTGTAACGCCTCCGTAGATCGAGCAGCGCGAATGCAAACATGCCGCGCAATTCGGTCAGGCAGTCTTCCCCCCATTCCTCCCACGCGTGCACGAGTATTTCCGTATCGGATTTCGTTGCAAAATGATGCCCGCAGAGCGCCAGCCGCTCGCGTAGTTCGCGATAGTTGTACAGCTCGCCGTTGAACACTACGGCGACATCGCGCATCTCATTCCAGATCGGCTGGTGGCCGCCGGCCAAGTCGATGATGCTGAGCCGGCGAATGCCGAGTGCCAAGCCAACCGCTCGTGGATCCCCGGCGAGGAAGCCCTCATCGTCCGGACCACGATGACGCATCGCGGCCGTCATGGCCCGGACACGCGCTTCGGCGTCAGCCGTGCGGGATACGAACGCGACACCGCAGATGCCGCACACGCTGCTACTTAATCTCCGGAGCGTAAAAGAAAGCGCTGCCGGCGCGTAGAATGTCTTGGAAGAAATGAAAGCGCGGTATTCGCAGCCGGTGCTCCGCGTAGCGGGCGAGAAACAGGCTGCTCGCCCGCCAAGCTCCGCGAAATATCCTGCGCCGGGTTATTGGCAATGCGTTACCCCACGTGCAGCGATTCTGCTACGGAGGGCTAGGACACCGCAAGCTTTCCATACAATTCTTCCATCTGACGGATTGGTTCTTCCCAGCCAAGCTGGGAGGCCACAACACGGCAACCCGCAGCAAGCCGCGCGTGCAATTCGCGATCACTCAGCACGCGAGCGAGCGCTTGCGACACTGCCTCCGCCTGATGCGCCACTGCCAGCCCCGCGACATCAGCCAGTAACGGAGCAATGCCACACTGACGAGTCACGATCACCGGCGTGCCGGCCGCGACCGCTTCCGCCGCCGAATTACCGAAATTTTCGTTCTGCGACGGCAGCACGAATATATCCGCATCGCGATAAGCCCCCCATTTGGATTTCCCATAAAGCGGCCCGCTGAAATGCACTCGTGGAGCTAGCCCAAGTTTTCCGGCCATCTGTTCCAGCCGCGCCCTCATCCCGCTTTCGTCCGGTCCTACAAACACCAGATGCAGGTTACTTCCCTCCGTGTGCCCGGGCAGGGTAGTGAATGCCTGCAGCAGAAGGTCAGGGCTCTTTTTTTTTGAAAGACGTCCAAGAAACAGAATGACCTTCGCTTCCGGCGCAATTCCCTGCGTGGCGCGGAACACTCCGCGTTCGGGAAACTCCGCGGGCGCTTCCACGCCGTTTCGCCGCATCACGATTTTCTCGCGAGGGATGCCTCCAGACGCCATTTCTGCGGCTTCCTGCCCGGACGTTCCAATGACTGCGCTCGCACCACCGAACAGAGACCTGCCGAAGACCGCGTGATACATCCGCTTCATCAGCAGGTTCCGGACAATGGGCACGAACATCCCGATGGGTTCGACAATGTAGGGCAAATGACGTGCCCGGCAGGCCGCGGCAACTTTGGGACCAAGCAAGTCATACAAACCAAAAATGTGCACCACGTCGAAATTCTGGAGCCGTGCGCGGCAATAGCGGCTCACCGCGGGATTCCAGCTCGTGGCGCGATACTTCAGCCACGTTGGCAGGTAGATGGCCTGGACGCCGGTTTCCTCGCGCCGCATCCCAAAAGGAGAATAGTCTGCGTCAATTTTTTCGTTCTCTGCCGCCAAACGGCGTTCCAACCCCCAGTCCGCCGTCAGAACCGTCACTGCGTGTCCCAGCCGCGCAAGTCCTTCGGACAATGCGCGCACTTTTGCGGGCGGTCCGCCAAATTCGAAAAAGGGTGAATAGGTTTGCGAAACGTTCAGGATTCGCATTGCTCGCGGATAATCTTTTTCAGGGATTTTGCGAATACGTTGAACCGAAAATCGCGCTCCACCCGTTTGCGGCCTCGCGCGCCCATTTCGCGCGCATGCACCGGGTCTGCCAGCAGCGTTTCGATGCAAGTAGCGAGTTGGATGGCATCTCCGTGCTGTACAAGGTAGCCGGTTACGCCGTCACGGATTACTTCCGGCGCACCGCCGTGCGCGCCGCCGATCACCGGCTTGCCCAACGCCATCGCTTCCAGATAGACAAGGCCAAAACCCTCGCCACGGCTCGGCAGCGCAAACATTTCGCAAGCGCCATAGCACGCCGCCAATTCCGCATAACTCAGCCCGCTCAAAAAATGGACATGGCGGTTGACGCCGCGTTCCTCCGACAGGTTCTCGAGCCAGGCACGGTCATCTCCCTCGCCCACCGCCACGAGTTGCAGCTCCGGCCATTGCGTGAGCAAGCGCGGCAGCGCGGTGATCAATGTATCCATCCCCTTATAGCGTTCGTTGGCAACCCACCGGCCGACCGTGAGCACCACCCGCCCCGACGGAAAATCCGCCGGCAGCGTGGTTTGGGATGGCGGAAACAGCAGCGCTTCGAACTGTGGGTCCAGCGCCCAGGGCAGCACCCGAATGCGATCTCGTGCGACGTGCTGTTGCATGGCCACCTGGTCCGCGGTGTCCCGGCTTGGTGCGAGGACCACATTTGCGCGCCGCAGCGCCCGCCGCTTCACAAGGGACAATGGCTCCCAGATTTCCATCCCGTGTGTGCTCACGATTGTCCTGAGCCGCGGCGAAACGATGCGCATGGCTTGCGCAACCGGCGCGAGGTTTGGGTGTCCCACAAGAACCAGTTTGGCCCGGCGGCGCGCCGCTCGCATCGCCGTTACCATCAATCTCACCTTGCCACGCTCGCACCCCGTGAATACAAATTCGCGCTCTCCCACCGACATGCGGTGCAATTCCGGTGTGTCGTTCAGGCTGAGCAAGCGGCATTCCATTCCGTGGCCGGAGGCAAATTCCGCGAGCACCGCCGCCATGTGGCGGCCGGCACGCTGCACCCCTCCGGGCGCGTCCAGCTCCGGGAACAGTCCGATGAGCACGCGCCGAGTCTGCCAACTGCGGCGCGCGAACGCAAGACAGCAATTCTCTGAATTGCTCCACTTTCAACCGCTGCGCTGCGCGAGGAGCTCAAGCAGATCAGAGATGCGCTCGAGGTAAATGTCCGCCGGGTACGCGGCGCGATCGTGCACGCCGAAGCCGTAATTCACCGCCGCCGCGACCGCTCCGGCATTCCGGGCTGTCTGCACGTCCACTTCGGAATCTCCAATCAACAAGGCTTCGCGCGGCGTCACGCCGAATTCGCGCAGGATTGTAGTTGCCCCCAGTGGGTCGGGCTTTTTCGTCTCGAAACTGTTTCCACCATAGATCGCCCGGAAATACCTTTTCAGTCCCAGCTCATCGAGGATGCGCACGCTGATGCGCGCTGGCTTGTTCGTCAGGATGGCCATCGGCAGCCCGGAAAGTTCCTCGAGCGTTTCCGCCACTCCCGGATACGCTCGCGTCGTATCCATCTTGTGTTCCTCGTAATACCGCAGGAAAAATTGCAGTGCGCGCTGGTGCTCTTCTCCCGAAGCGCCTTCCCCCAATGCGCGCCCGACCAAAATCGGCGCTCCCTGCCCGATGTAGCCGGAAATCGTCTCTTCCTTAAGCTCCGCGCGGCCCATCTCGCGCAGCATGGCGTTCACGGAACGGATCAGGTCGCGCTGGGAATCGATCAACGTGCCATCCAGATCGAATATCAAAGCGCGCACGGGAGAAAGTTTTGGTGTGAACATGAATCTTCTATTCTAATATGACCGGAGTTTTCAACAGACTGCAATCATCCGTCAAAAATCGCCTGGCATGCTCTTTCCGGAATCGTCCCGACTTCGCGTAAACTAGATGGCTTCGCCCGCGGCACAAATCGTCACCGGAGAATTCATGGCCCAGGTCTACCCCTTTCGCGCCTACCGTTACAATCCCGCACGCGCGCCGTTCGACCGCGTCCTGACGCAGCCCTACGACAAAATCTCGCCCGCGATGCAGGAAAAATATTATGATGCTGATCCGCACAACCTCATCACCATCGAAAAAGGCCGCGTCTATCCGGACGATTCTCCCCAGAACAACGTTTACACCCGCGCCGCCTCCGCGCTCGAAAGCTGGATTCGTGACAGCATCCTCGTGCAGGACCCCGCGCCTTCGTTTTACGCCTATACCCAGGAATTTACAGTTCCGGGCACGCACGAGCGCCGCACGCGCCGCGGTTTCATCGGCGCGGGAAAGCTCGAGGATTATTCAGCCGGCGTCGTCTTCCGGCACGAGCAGACGCTCTCCGGCCCCAAGGCCGACCGCTTGGAACTTCTGCGTCACACCCGCACGCATACCGGGCAGCTTTTCATGCTTTACTCCGATAAACAAAAGCGAGTCGATGCGATTCTAGCCGAAGCGGAGGCAGCGTCGCCTCCCGCGACAGAGATGCGCGACGAATACGACGTCATTCATCGCTTATGGATACTTCAGGAGCCCTCGCGGGTGTCTGCCATCCAAGAATCCATGGCGGAGCGAAAGCTGGTCATCGCCGACGGCCACCACCGTTACGAGACCGCGCTGAATTACCGCAATGAATGCCGCGCGCGGGAGAGCAGCAACAATCCCGACGCTCCTTACGAGCGCGTGATGATGACCTTCGTCAACACCCGCAGCGAGGGCTTGACGATTCTGCCCACGCACCGCATCGCGGCCAACCTCCACGACTTTTCCTGGCCGGCGGTGCGGCGCCACCTGGAACCCTGGTTCAAGTCTGAAGGTTTTCCGTTTGCGAACGATGCGGCGAAAAGCGAAGCGTGCTCGAAATTTCTTGAACGGCTGGTGGAGGCGCGGGCAGCGCAGCAAACCATTGGCGTCTATCCGTCGGTTGAACCGAAGAAGCGCGCCTATTACGTCCTGATACTGCGGCCGGGCGCCGACCTTACTCAATTGCTCCCGCACGTTTCGCCGCTGCAGCGGGATCTGGACGTGGTGCTGCTTCACGAAGGAATCCTGGAAGGGGCGCTCGGTATTACGCCGCAGGCCGTCACTTCCGAGAAAAATCTGACCTACGAGCGCGAAGCCGCTGCTGCGCTCGACGCCGTCGACCGCGGCGCGGCGCAAGTTGCCTTTCTACTGAATCCTGTAGACGTTGAGCAGGTCATGCGCATCGCTACTGCCGGCGAAGTGATGCCCCAAAAGTCCACCGACTTTTATCCCAAGCTCCTCAGCGGCATCACCATGTATCGCCTCGAGTGACCTCGCTCGCGCACAAAGCAAAAAGGGCACGCAGAACCGTGCCCTTTTTCAAAAATCTCTCTGCCAAACGCGGCCGCGTCTATTTCTTTGAGAAGCTCGCTACTGCCGCCGCTTCGGTATCGAACACTTCGAACACCGTCAGCAGTTTCGTGATCTGCAGAACTTCCTGGAACTTCGACCCCAGGTGGCACAGCCGCAGCGATGCGCCCTGAGTCTTCGCGCTATGATGCGCGGCCACCAGTGTGCCGAGTCCCGCGCTATCAATAAAGGTGATGTTATCCATGTTCAGCACAATCTTTTTCTTCCCTTCGGCAAGCAGGCTCTTCACCTTTTCCCGTAGCGCGTTGCTCTCCTCGCCGAGCACAATCCGGCCGTCCAGCGCCACCACGGACACGCCGTCCACTTCGCGGTTCGTCATCTTCAATGCCACGTTAGTTTCCTCCTCATTGGAAAGCGGTTCCGGCGGCAACCCGGGCCGGGCCCGCAAAGCTTATCAGTAAAAGTCCGCGCAGGACATGTAATAGCCGCAGGCCCCGCAAATCAACTTGCACTGCCGTGATTCCAGCCGCTGCGAGCAGACGGGACAATACCGCGAAACATCTTCTATCTCGGCGACTGCGGAGCGGCTGGGTTCCTCCTGCGCAGTCTTCTCAGACACCGCTTCGGCCGGTTCCGTACTTACCGGAACGACCCCCTGCTTCGCGCCATGTTTCACGGCCCGATGGTTATAGCACATCCCCCCCGCAAGGGGAAAGCACGGCGGGGCCGCTCGGCCACCCTCAACGGTTTCCGCTTTTCCCCCTAGGCGCCGCGCTGGAATCGGAGGACTTGACATTCCAACCCTACACCTCTAGCTCGGCCGGCTTTCCCGCAATGCTTGAAACTTCACACCGCCCGGTCAGTTCTTTCTTCTCTTCAGGTAAGAGAGAAAAGTAATTGTCCTCCCAGAAAATCGGCGTGACGTCCTCGCTTCCCTTTCCGGGCGTAAGTCTCAGCCGGACCATAAATGCCATGCTCTTACTCGGATTCTCCACGATAACTTGCCGCTGCGTGAGGAACATCTGCGTGGGTTTACTTCATCAAAGCAATCGCAAACTCCACTTTAATCTCATCCTTCACTTTGACCGTCCCGCCCGCCACGGTCACCGGCTTGATTCCAAACTCGGTCTGCTTCAGCGCCGCAGTTCCCCGGTAAAGGCCATCTTTAAAGTTCACATCAACCGTCACCGGATGACTCTGCCCGTGCAAATCCAGCTTCCCGTGGACTAACCAGTGGTTCACTCCCTTCGCTTCGACCTCCGTAGACTGAAAATGAATTTCCGAAAAGCGCTCGGTTTCCAATACCTGGGGCCCCAGCATCGTCTTTTGGACTTGCGCTCGGGTATCAGTGGATGCTTCGGGGTCGAGCACGCTCATCTTCCGAGCGTCCACTCTTAGTTCAACTGAAGGATTGCCCGATTCTGTCACTTCCCCCGATTCAATCCGCGCCTCTATTTCATGACTGTGCGCAAATGCCGAAAAGAATCCGCTCTTCAAAACAAGCACCTTCAGCGACGAATGCGCTCCATCAATCACCCGCCGTTCGGGCCCCGTCGCGGCAGCCCACGTGACGCATCCCAGCGCCGCCAACCCGGCAAGCATCGCATTCGAGATCTTTTTCATTGGCATCCCCGCGTTCCCTAACTCTGATGCCACTGAGCCGCGCATCGTTGCGGCCATACGCGGACTCGCGGACTGTCCCGCTTCCTTTGCAGGCGGCTTCATTCCATCATCTTGGTATTTTTTCCTGGCTCTTTCAGGAGGGCCGCAATATCAGACTGCCCGCGCTTGCCGAGGCCCCGAACATGGAACAGCAGCCTCCGCCACATGTCTTACTGGGCGAAGGCTGCAGGAGGGTTTCTGGGAGCTTACTGAATCGCCGAACTGGTTGTATCCGCCGCGCCCGTCAGACCGTAGCGGATCACGCCCGACTCATCCGTAAAGAAAAAGCGCTGGCCCGTCGTCCCTGCATTTGCTGGCGACGCCAACAGTGTATACGCCGTGTTGATCCCGCCCGCAACGCCGTTCAGGTTGTAGGTGAAGAAGTATCCGCTGTGCGCGGTGGCCGCCGCAGTAGACAGAGCTAGCGTGTTGTCAACAAGGCAGGCTTGTGCAACGGTCGCCGTTGTCGCGCACGTTGCGGGGTCGCCACCCAAAGACGGCAAGTCAGCCGAGTATCCGGTATCGTTATACGCTGCGGCGTAAGTTACTTCCGCGGTGTTCAGCGTCCGCAGAGAACCCACCGCCGACGACTCGTTCGCGGCCATTTTAGAGCGAAGCAGGTTCGGGATGGCGATCGCCGCGATAATCAAAATGATCGCCACGACGACGAGTAGCTCAATCAATGAAAACCCTTTTTGACGGTTGCGCATTTCTCTTATTTCTCCTTCGAAACTTTTGTTCTGCAATCTCTAGCGCAACTCAAGTCTACGGGCGCCACTCCGAACATGCTATGGAGCAGCGGTCCCAATTTGGGGTGGACCCGCGTTATGGGCCCTGGGTTCTCCCTGGTACAGGTCTGCGGAGAACAAGTGTCCTAGTACTACCCGAACTATTTTCAGATTGGATGGACCTCATGTAGCTTCTATATTATTGATAGTAAAAGACATACAAATTCATGTTCCGCCGGCCGTTGGCCTCGCCTCTAAGTGCATGTCTTACCGTGTAAGCGATGCCAGTGGGGAAAGGAGCGAAGTACAGGTCTCGCGCACCTCGCCACTGGGCTCTCCGCATAACGATCAGTTAAACCGTGCGCCGCTTAGCTGTCTCTTCTCCAAACGGTCCAGTCGCTCCAAACCTTGCAAACCTTTCAAGGTTTCGGCATGTCTGCGCGTCAGCTCGCAACTTCCGGTATACTTTGGTTTCCACGAAAGAACTATAAACTTGCCCAAGCTTCGCATTTCCATCGTGCAGTACATCAACACCGCTCCGTTGGTCTGGGGCTTCACCAACGGCCCTCTCCGCGGTAAGTACGACCTGTCTTTCACCGTACCATCGCTTTGCGCGGAAGCGCTCCGCAGCGGTGAGGCGGACGTCGCCATCATTCCCGCCATCGAATATCAGCGCATCAGCAATTTGGCCGTCTTGCCTGATCTTGCCATCGCTTCGAAAAATCGCGTCCGCAGCTTGCTGATCATCGCAAAGAAGCCCATCGCCCAGGTGCGTAGCATCGCCCTGGATCGCAGCTCGCGCAGCACCCAGGCGCTGACCCGCATTCTCTGTGCGGAGCACTGGAAGATTACTCCCGCATTTTTCGAAGCCCCGCCCGATGCGAACACGATGTTGCGGGAAGCTGACGCTGCTTTGTTGATTGGAGACCCGGCCTTACAGCTTTCGGTGGCCATCGAAGATGCAGCCACGATTGGCCCGCTCGGGGAGCTGGTTTGCAAAGGAAGTAAGGGGGGCATCGAGAATGCCGATAGGCTGTACATTTACGATATCGTGGGACAATGGCGCAAAATGACTGGGCTGCCGGCAGTCTTGGCGATTTGGGCTGCTCGGCGAGATGCCGCAACGCCGGAAGTCATTGCCAATTTTGCTGCTTCGCGGAAGCATGGCCTGGCTCGTATCGCTGAGATCAGTAAAGCGGCCGCGCCTCAGTTGAATTTGCCGCCGGCCGTGCTGGCATCTTACCTGAGCTGGAATATTGATTATTCGCTCGACGCGGAGAACCGGCAAGGGCTCGAGCTGTATTTCCAGCGCGCGGCGCACCTAGGGCTCATTCCAGAAGCCAAGCCGATTGACTGGGCGTTTGATGCGAGTTCCATTAAGAAGGCGGGAGCGAGATCGTAGAAATCGCGCCGCGGCGTGTGCCCGCTAGAGAAGTATATTCGGGTTCGACTGTGGCGTCAGTTAGAATGAAAGAAGAATCAGCCAGGAAATAGCCGTGGGATTGACGAAACAACAAGCGCTCGAGATGCTCGAATCCGATGACCTTGTGGGCATCGGGATGGCCGCTCACCAGGTGCGCCTGAAAAAGAACGACCCTCGTGTCGTGACTTACCAGATTGACCGCAACATCAACTACACGAATTTCTGCACCGAATACTGCTCCTTCTGCGCATTTTACCGGCCGCTCGGCGCCAAAGACGGTTACATCCTCTCGTTCGAGACGATCTATCAAAAAATCGAAGAAATGCTCGCCCTCGGCGGCACGGGAATCTTATTGCAGGGCGGTCTGCACCCGGATCTGCAAATCGGCTATTACGAAAATCTGCTCCGCTCGCTAAAGCAACGTTTCCCGCAAGTGCACTTGCACTGTTTTTCCGCCCCGGAAATCCTCTGCATCGCGGAAGTTTCCGAAATCAGCGTGCGCGAAACGATCCGGCGGCTGATGGACGCGGGGTTACAATCCATCCCCGGAGGCGGCGCCGAAATTCTCGACGATGAAATCCGCGGAAAAATCGCGCGCCTGAAGTGCACCAGCGACGAATGGGAAGAAGTTCATCGCATCGCTCATTCCCTCGGCTTGCGCACCACCGCGACCATGATGTTCGGCTGCGGCGAAGAGCTTCGTCACCGCGTCAACCATCTCGAGCGCTTGCGCCGTATTCAGGAAGACACCGGCGGCTTCACCGCCTTCATCCCCTGGATGTTTGCTGCGGAAAATACAGCGCTCGGTAAGAAAGTTCAGGAAACCACCGCGGTCGATTACTTGAAGACGCTCGCTGTCAGCCGACTCTATCTCGACAACATCGATCACATCCAGTCGAGCTGGCTCACACCGGGCATCAAAGTCTGCCAGGTCGGCTTGCAATTCGGCGCCGACGACGTCGGCAGCATCCTCATCGAAGAAAATGTCGTCTTCGCCGCCGGCGTGAAAAATCGCACCAACGAAACCGAGCTGCGCCGCATCATTTCCGATGCCGGCTTCATCCCCGCCCAGCGCGACACCCTCTACCGCTCCTACGCTCTCAAGTAGATCGCCTTAGGCCTTGGGAAGCGGGTGCAGTTGTACTTCGACTTCGATTCCGTCGGGCAGACCGACATCTTCAAGGAGGTAGAGAATTCCGCTGCGGAAGCGCGCGCGAATTCGGCGAGGCTCGGAATTTGCGCTGTTCGCTTTGGCTTTCGAAGGGGCACCGGGAGCGCTCGATGCCCCGCTCGTTTCGTCGAGCGCTTCATTCGCCAGCGCATCCGCTTCGCGATTCTGCTCGCGGTAGACGTGTTCGATGCGGAAGGATTCCAGCGCCTGCGACATTTTTTTCGCGCGCTCGAAGAGCGGCTGCAAATCCGCGTTCTTCACCTTGTATTGCCCGCTCATCTGTTTGACCAGTAGCTCCGAATCGCTTTCCACGCGCAGCGCGCGAATGCCCTTTGATTGCGCGTAATCGAGCGCCGCGATCAATCCATAGTATTCGGCGACGTTGTTGGTCATGCGCCCGATGTATTTCTTGAGCCGCGCGGCAATTTCTCCGCGTGGATCCCTTATCACCACGCCGTAAGCAGCCGGCCCTGGATTGCCGCGTGAGCCCCCGTCGATGTTCGCGCGATACGCCGCGGTCGCGGGTTTCGCTTCCGCATGCGCATCCGCAAAAAGCCTCGCACCGCGTTGAGTTTGTGGACGCTTGACCATCAGGAGGAACTAGACGCTGAAGAAATCGCGCCGCCCGTGCTCGCGGGATTCGCCGCGGTGACGGGTTCGAGCGTATAAAGAATCAATCCGCACGTCTCGCAGCGGAAGATCTCCTCGTTGGCCTCTTGCCGGAGCTGCTGAATGATGTGCGGCAGTATGCGCATCCCGCAGCCGCGGCATTGTCCGTTTCGCGCCTCGGCCACCGCCGCGCCGTTGTGCCGCTTCGCGATGCGCGCGTAGAGATCGCGCAAATCTTCCGGCACAAGAGCCACGGCGATCTCGCGCTCTGCGAGAGCGGCTTCCGCCTGTTTTTTCTTTTCCGTCTGTCGCTCTTCGATCTCTTTGCGTTCGGCGGCGATTTCGCGTTCCGCCTCTTTGAGCTTGGCTTCCGCGGCCTTCACGCGGCGTTCCGATTCTTCTCCGGCCATCATCACTTCGAGCTGGCGGTCCTCGGCCTTTGCGATTTCCGCTTCCGCGTTTGCGATTTCATGCTGCAGCGCTTTGTACGCTTCGTTGGTTTTCACCGCGCCGCTCTGGTCGCGGTACTTGCGCGCGCGATCCTTCCATTGCTCGACGTCCAGCTCGAATTTCTTGCGCTCTTTTTGGCTGTTGGTATGCGCTTCCTTCGCGGCGGCGACTCCGGCGCGCGCGCCGTTCAGCTTGGCGTCGGCCTCGCGGACGCGCTTGGGGAATGTATCGAGCTCGGCCTGAAGTGCGGCGACCTGATGATCAATGCGCTGCAGTTCGATGAGATGCGGGATTGCCGGATGCACTCTGCGAGTTTAACACACCGCGGCGCCTGGCTTTGCTGGAACGCTCCTGGCGGCTAAAATGCTTCAGTTTTCCGATGCCAATCTCGAAGCATCAACCGAGGAGAAAAACCCATGCCGCACGTTCAGATCACCTGGGTCGAGGGACGCACGTCCGACCAGAAGCGCAAAATTGCCGAGCGCGTCACGCAAGTCTTGATTGAAGACGGCCGCGCCAAACGCGAAAATATCCATGTCGCGTTTCATGACGTGCCAGCGGTCAACTACGCCGAAGCCGGTGTGCTCGTCGCCGATCAGAAGCGCACCCCTTAATTCGCAACCTTAGCGTTTGCGCGGGATAGAAAGCCGCGGGGCCTACGAATCTGTGTGTGGCTACTTGGGGTCGGACCTTCAGGTCCGACATAAGTCGTGCCTTTTCTTCACGGCTTCAACCGCTGAGGAGTTTGGATTTAACAGCCGAACCATGCGAAAGGGATTGCATGTGGGGTACGAATGCTCTTCGACGTTTGAGGATTATTCTATTTCACGAACCTGCATGTTCTGGTCGATCATCAGGCCGGGATAGCGGATTGGCGAACCCGAAGGCGCGGGGGCATGCCGTGCGGAAACCGTGAAGTCCGCGCCGGAACATTCGATAGAATACGAATATCCGTCGCGCTCGGGCTTCGTCATTGTCACCGAGTTGGAAGAAACAAGTTCATCCAACGTCGCACAACGGCCGTTCAACGCAGCGTAACCTCGCTCCGCTTGCGCGATCTGCAGCAGATCCGTGCGCACTCCGGTAAGGCTGATGGCCTGCGTGGGTGCGGTTCCTTCGTCGGTGACAGACATCTTCCTCAAATAATATTCGTATACGCCAAAGAAGATTGCCGCAGCCACCAGAATGCCGGCTAAGGCTCGCATGTGCAGATTGTGTCCCTGCCGCGCGTCGCGCGCAAGCCTGTCGCGCCTGCTAGTGCCGTTCCAACTATTTGGGCCAAATGACGGTCCAATGATCGGAGGCGAATACGGAAAAAGCATTCTCGAAAGGATTTACTCAAACAAGTTGGAACGGCACTAATGCAACCCCAAGCAACACCCCGCGTTCGTTTGCCGTGCTACACTCGCCGTTCTGCTAGACTCCTCTTACCGCCGCTCCCCCTTGCCGGTGTAACGATCCACCTTTGGACGAGCACATGAACACTCTAATGTCACCGGCTGAGCTTCAGGCCATCGAGAAAATGCGCGAGCAGGAGCTCGAGGAAGCTCGCTCCATTCAAAGTATGATGTTGCCCGCAGAAGCGCTTCACACGGGCCGCATCACCATCTCCCACGCGTTTCAGCCGATGGCCGAAGTCGGCGGCGATTTTCTCGACTACTTCGAGCTTTCCGATGGCACTGTCGGTATCTATCTCGGGGATGTCTCCGGAAAAGGGCTTCCCGCCGCAATGTACGCGGCACTCGCCGTCGGGACCCTGCGCGGTGTTCACAAAACGGGCCAGGCGCCGGACAGCGTCGTATCGCTCTTAAACAAACGCCTCCTCATCCGCGGCCTTCCCCGGCGCCACTGCGCTTTGCAATACGCCGTCTTCCAGCCGGCCACGCGAGTGATGCAGATCACGAGCGCGGGAATGCCTGCGCCTTTGCATCTCTCCTCGAGCGGGTGTCGTTTCCTGGATCTAGGAGGCATTCCTCCCGGGCTGTTCGCCGCCGCGCAGTACGAATCTTCGACGCTCCTTCTGGAGCCCGGAGACTCCGTCTTCTTCTGCACCGATGGAATTACCGATGCCTTCGACGTGCGCGGCGATCAGTTTGGGACGGAACGTCTTCAGGCGCTTTGCGCTGCAAACTACGATAACCCTGCGGCTCTGCTCGATTGTCTTTTCTCCGCTATCAAGAAATTTGTGCGTAGCAGGGAACAGCACGACGACATGGCCGCGGCTTTATTTCATCTTGCGCCCGGCAGGCATTGAAAACGCTCTTCGACCTGAATGCAACGCTAAGCCTTCCAAAGCCGTCGAACATTAGTTGCCGCTGCGGTGACACCCCGTTTGTACGGCCCAGCGCTGTGTCGTACACTCAAAGATTGACGAATTCGTCTAAAAGCAAGTGAGGCTCCCTTTGACCACTTCCACCACTAAGCGTCGCGTCTCGCTCTTCGGCATTATCTCTTTGGCGCTTGCACTCGTGCCCGTTCTGGCTCCCAGCGCCCAGGCCGGACCTCCTGACGCCCCGGCGAAACGCTCCCCGTTACTCGCGGCCATGCAGGCGGAGCTGGGGCGCTCGGTTCAGACCTTTGGTGCGCAAGAACCACCTGCGTACTACCTCAGCTACACCATTACGGATACACAGCGCGTGAATGTGTCCGGTTCGAATGGCGCGCTGCTGAACAGCGACGAGAATCGCAACCGCTGGCTCGAAGTCTCCGTTCGCGCGGGCAGCTACCAGCTCGACAACACGCATAAAGTGGGCGAGCGTCAGTCACAAAGCGGCGGGCCGGGCACTTCCGTGCCGACCGACGATGACTCGGAAGTGCTGCGGCGGGCCATCTGGCTCGAAACCGACAAGCAGTACCGCAACGCCTCGGAAGAGCTGATCAAAATTAAGACCGGCAAGGAAGTAAAAGTGGACTCCATTGAAGGACGCGCGCCGGATTTTTCACGTGAAGATCCCCGCACCTCCATTGGTTCGCAGGTTTCCATCGCCGTGGACCGCAAGCCCTGGGAAGACAGGGTGCGCACCTACACCGGAGCGTTTCGCGATTCGGCCGCAATTATCAATTCCATCGTTACGTTTACCGCGCAGGCGCAGAACGTCTATCAGGTCACCAGCGAAGGTACCCAGCTTCAGTTCGGCCAGATTCGCTACCGCCTCGAGCTTTTCATCCAGGGCAAGGCGCCCGACGGCATGGATATCGACCGCTTTTATAATTTTGACTGGGTGAATCCCTCCGACGCTCCCGATGACCAAGCCGTCGCCGCCGCGCAGGCCTCCATGCGCAGAGAAATGGAAGGCCTGGTTAAGGCTCCCATCAACGACCCGACCGTCGGGCCCGCGCTGCTGACGGGGCGCGCAGCCGCAGTCTTCTTCCACGAAGTCTTCGGCCACCGCGCCGAAGGCCACCGCCAGAAAGACGTTGCCGAAGGGCAGACCTTCGCGAAAAAAGTTGGCGAACCTATCCTCCCGGATTTCCTGAGCATCTTCGACGACACCACCATGAAAAAACTCGGCTCGCAGGATCTGCTCGGCTACTACCAGTTTGACGACGAAGGCGTCCCCGCGCAGCGCGTCACGCTCGTGGATCACGGCGTGCTCAAAAATTTCGAAATGTCGCGCTCGCCGCTTGTCGGCTTCCCTCATTCGAACGGCCACGGGCGGCGCCAAATCGGCGCAACCCCGGTTTCGCGCCAGGGCAACCTGATCGTGCAAAGCAGTAAGACCCTGACGAACGCCCAGCTCCGCGCAAAACTTATCGAGCTCATCAAGTCCCAGGGTAAACCGTTCGGCCTGCTCATTGACGACATCGCCGGCGGCTTTACCTTCACCGGCCGCGGCCAGCCGCAAGCGTTCCAGGTGCTGCCGCTCGTCGTCTACAAAGTTTTCGCCGACGGTCGCCCCGACGAGCTCGTCCGCGGCGTGGACATTGTCGGCACGCCGCTCGCGGCGCTCACCAAAATCGTCGCAACCGGCGACACGCCGGAAGTTTTCAACGGCTACTGTGGCGCCGAATCCGGCTCGGTTCCGGTCGCCGCTGCTTCACCTGCAATCCTCACGTCGGAATTGGAAGTGCAAAAGAAAGAAACCTCCACGGACCGGCCGCCCATCCTTCCCCCGCCCGCGCATGACACCGTGAAGACGGGAGGCCAGCTGTGAACCGCGCATCGACCATCGCCGCGTTCGCTTTTCTCGCAATAACGATTTTCACCACCGCCGGCTACGCCGCGCAGGCCACCCAGGACAACGACCAGACGCTGCGCGCCATGCGCGATGAAATGGCGCGCGCAAAAACGCGCCTCGAGCTGAAAATCCCCGGCACGCAAGATCCCGTGCGCCCGTATTACGTGGAATACCGCCTGCTTGATCTCGACGTGCGCGAGGTCGCCGCGGAATTCGGCACGCTGCTCTCCAGCACCCACATCCGCAATCGTTCCATGAACGTGGAAGCGCGCGTCGGCACCTACAAACTCGACAGTTCGAATTTCGTCAGCGAGGATGGTTTCCGCGGGTTCATCGGCTCGACCGGCGCTGTCGGCATCGACCGCGACTACAATTCCTTGCGCCAGGATCTTTGGATTGCCACCGATCAGGCTTTCAAGGAAGCGGTCGAAACCTTTTCGCGTAAGCAGGCTTACCTCAGCAGCCTCGCGCGGCAATCCGATATCGACGATTTCTCCAAAGTCGATTCCATCCAGCAGATTGCTCCTCTCGTCAAACCAGACTGGTCGAATCGCAACTGGGATCAGGAAGCGCGTGAATCTTCCGCCGCTCTCCGCGCCTTCCCCCAGGTCTACGAATCCCGCGTCACCTATTACCTCGTTTACGCCACCGAATATCTCTTGACCAGCGAAGGCACGGAGATTCGTGCGAATCGTTCTTTCGCCGCCATCGAAGCGGGCCTCAATACCCTCGCCACCGACGGCGTGCAGCTCAATAATTTCTATGCCACCTACGCGCCCACGCCGGCGGACTTGCCTGCCGTTGACGCCGTCCGCAAAAACTTGAACGTCGCGGGCAGCGAATTGATGGCTCTCCGTGCGGCGCCCGTGGCCCAGGACTACACCGGCCCGGTGCTTTTCGAAGCTCGCGCGGCGGCTCCACTTCTAGCCCAAGTCCTCGGCCCCGCGATGAATGGCGCGCGCCCTCCGCTCGCCTTTCAACCGGTTATGGAGCAGCTCCTCAGCGGCCTCGGCGGCAAGAGCGACTGGGTCAGCCGGATTGGCGCTCGCGTGCTGCCCCAGAGCGTGACGCTTGTGGACGATCCCGCCGCGAAGGATTTTCGCGGCGCTCCGCTCCTCGGCGGGTTCGCGGTTGACGAAGAAGGCGTGCGCGCGCAGAAAGTCACCGTCGTCGAAAACGGAAACCTCAAGGAGCTGCTGATGTCGAGGCGCCCGGGGCCCGATTCGAACAGATCCAATGGGCACGGACGCGCCGCGTTTCTGAACGACGCCAAGCCCACCATGAGCAATCTCTTTTTCACTTCCAACGAAACGCTTTCCCCCGCCGATCTGAAAAAGAAATTTCTCGACGGATGCCGCGCCGAAAAATTGCCTTATTGCCTCATCGTGCGGCAAATGGACAATCCTTCCCTGAGCCTCTTTCACCAGGAAGATTTTTCCGAGCTTCTCGCCAGCTTCGGCGGCGGCGCGGGAACGGGCGACCGCCTGCCGCTGCTCGTCTACCGCATCTATCCCGAAGACGGACGCGAGGAGATGATCCGCGGTTCGCGCATCGTTGGGCTGAACACGCGCGCGCTGCGCAATCTCAGCGGCGTCGGCAGCGACAATTTTGTCTACAACTACATGCAGAGTCAGGTGAATGGTTTTGCTGGAACGGCGCTCGGCGCTTTCGGCTCGGCGAACGGCGGCTTGCCCGCGTCCACCGTCGCTCCCTCGCTGCTCTTCGAAGAATTGGAAGTGCGCGGCGCTCGCGGCGAACCCAAGCGCCTCCCGCTCCTTCCTGCTCCGGCGCTGACCTCAAAATAGTTTTTTTTTCGAGGGCAGCAAATGCCATGAACGATTTCACGCGGCGCGGCTTCATCTGCGGGACGTCGACACTCGCGGCCTATGGCCTGCTCCTCGGCGTCCAGCGCGTTTGTCTTTCCGCGCTCGCCGATCAAACGCCAGAGGAGGACAACTCCGGCCCGGTCACCGTCGTGCAATTTTCAGACGATGGAAAACGCCTCCGCAACATGACGCTCCCCAAAGTCCGCAAAACCCAAACGGAGTGGAAAAATCAGCTTACCCCGCTGCAATTCGACGTCACGCGCCGCGCCGCCACGGAGTGGGCCTTCACCGGAGCTCTCTACGATCAGCACGCCGCGGGACTCTATCGCTGCATCGCCTGCGGCAATGCGCTTTTTGATTCCAGCACGAAATTTGACTCCGGCACGGGCTGGCCAAGTTTCTGGGCCCCCATCGCCAGTGAAAATGTTTACGAGAGAAAGGATCTCAGCTACGGCGCCGTGCGCAACGAAGTGAAATGCACGCTCTGCGATGCGCATCTGGGCCACGTCTTCACCGACGGCCCCGAGCCCACCGGCTTGCGCTACTGCATGAATTCCGCCGCCCTCCGCTTTCTCCCGCGCTAAAAACAAAAATAATACCTGCCACTTCATCTCTCTTTGTTTTTGTGGAAGAGTTCGTGCGCGTGGCGTTGGCTCGCCGCGGCGAGCATGCTGCATCCAGGCAAGTTCAGCGATTCTTTCGTTGATTGCGGATCAAGTAACGCGTAAACGACACAAGTCCGGAAAACCGGTAACTTGGATCCACATACCGTTCGATCACATAGAACGCGAAATAGTAGAAGCGGCAGAAGCACCAGACAGCCAGCATCAGCAGGAGCGCCACCCGGAGTGTCGGGCGCTCGAAAAACACGAGCGCCGCCGCGAGCAGGCCCAAAAACAGAAAGAGAAACCCCTTCGCCTTGATCCAGGTCGGACTGGTCAGGTCCTTCATGTCTTGCGGATGGTGCAGGGCCCGCGGCGCTGAGTTAGCTCCTTGCAGTAGCGGCGGTCGCAGCCAGGCGTGACTGCATCTCGCGAGTCATGTGCGGCACGATGCCGACCAGCCGCTCGATCAGCATCAACTGCCCGCGGTGGTGCATTTCGTGTTCTTTCACCGAAAGAATCATTTCAAAACGGCTCTTCGATGGCGGCGTCATGCCTGGAGTCATCTGCACGCGCTCCGCAAGGAAAGCCTCGGTGAGCCCCTCGACAAATCCCGCCCATTTCTCCCCGGAGCCGCGCAGCAGCGCCAGAATTTGATCCTTGCTGCGGGGTTCTTTTTCATCCGCCGTGAAACGCTTCATCATCGACGGAAAGTCCAACCCCTCGAGCGTGGTTCTGCGTTCGACGGCGTGCACCTGGTACTGAAATTCCTGCGCCTGCGCGATATGAGCCAGCAGCTCGCCAACGCTGCGGGCCTCCGGCGTCGCCCTGAACGCGTACTTCTCCTGCGGAATCTCCTCGGCAATGATGACCGTATTCTTGCGGACCGTGCGGAAACTCTCGGCCATCTCCTTCGCGGCGTAGTAATTCATGAGATAAAACCTCTTCTTTCGCGGAGTAACGACTTGCCTTTACTGAAGATACGGGACAGGGGTTGCATTTTAGCACGCCGCCACGTTTGTCGTCGTGGCAGCGGCACGCTGCGAATCAAGCCAAGGCCGTCATTGCTGTTCGTTGAACACCTTCTCCAGGCCCGCAATCACTCGAACAACCGGGCCGTTCCAAAACACGGCGGCTGGCGCATCCTTCCAGTGCGCGTGGGATGTGTAGAGAATCGCCTCATCCCAGTAGAAACTTTTCTGGACGCAGCATTCCGGTGCGGGTTGACCGGCCTTTTGCTTGGCGATTTCGCTCAGCGCCCGTGTCACGACATGCTTTGGGTCCCAAAACTGGCGCACCCTCCCGTCGGGAATTCGCGCAAGCGTACTCCCGCTTGGCGCTGTCCAGTCGGTCGGTAGGATCGGCTCCCAAACGACCAGAACGCGCACCTTTCGCTCCGGATGCCGCGCTAGGAATTGCTGAGCTGCGGAGGCCCCCCGCAGACAAGTCGCTCAAGTCGGAGAAAGTAGCAGAACCAGGCGAGGCACGCCCGGGTCAGCGTCAAAGGAATTGGCGAACTGGCTGAAATTTGCATCCGAGAGCGCGAGGAGCGCATCCTGCCCTGGTGGCGCCGTAGAAGGGCCCCACAGATACGCGGCGGCCAGGGCCAAGCCGAAGGCTGCCACCGCGACAAGGATTGCCCTTTTCCTCTTCATCTCCCACTCTCAGAACCGATCGGCGATGAATCCGGCGATCTGTTGGGGAAAGAGAATCATTCCCAAGACCACGGCCAATGCGGCCCAAAGCAATACTTTGCCGAGCAATTTGCCCCGGATAGCGCACTGCGTCGCGCGATGTTGCTGCCAGAATCCAACGCCAAGCAGCGCCACGGACAGTCCCAGAAGCCACGGGCGCAGCGTCGTCAGGAACGCGCTCGCACTCGCCACGCCGAGCGCGGCGGCGAATCCGAGCGGAAGGCAGCAACCAATCGCAATAATGGAACTCACAACCGCCGCCAGCGACGCCGAGATCCCTGTGCCTTGCTTCACCGCCTGTCTCCTTCGCGGGCCTGTAGCAACGCCCGATGAAAAATCTCGACTGGCGGCGCGGCCACGGGTCTGCGTGCGTCCACGGATTTCACCCCGATCATGAATCTAGCTGCAGCAAAGCGCGCAGTTTTGCAATGTCGAAGCCGATGACGACCTCCCCATCAATTATGGTGACCGGCGTTGTCATGTACCCTATTTTCTCCAGTTCAGTTAGCGCCGTCTCATCGGTAGCGATATTTCGGTCCGTAAAATCTATGTTGTTCTGTGAAAGAAACTCTTTCACTTTGCCGCAGAATACTCAGCCGGGCTGGCTATAAACGATGACCTTCTTGTTCATCGAAAACCTCCTCGGGCGAATTGCACAGTGTGCGTCTGCGCGGACATCTTTGACGAGCTTTACCGCCGCCGGATGCGAGGGGCACTTTGCGATGTACAGCACTTCGGCTCTCACTTGGCATTCTCCGGCTTCCGCTCGCCCGATTCCGACAACAGCGGGCAGCGCGCGTTTCGTTTGCGGAGTTCGCTCTTGCAAGCACGCAAAGTCGTGTGCAACTCGTGCTCCAGGTTGTGAAGGTCCGCAAGCTTTGCGCGGACGTGCACGAGTTTTTGTTCCAATCGCCGGCGCACCGGCGCGCATGGCTGCAAACGGCGGCGCCGTAGTCCCAGAAGCTCTCGAACTTCCTTGAGCGTAAATCCCAGGCCCTGTACTCGCCGGATGAATTCCAGCGTTTCCACGTCGGCGTCCGCATATTGACGGAATCCGCCAGCGCTTCGCGGCGCACGCGGCAGGAGGGCGTTGCGCTCATAGAAACGAATCGCATCGGGAGTGAGCCCAATCTTCCTTGCAACGTTGCCGATGTGCATCGCCATGTCTCCTATCTCCGAAATCTACACCCTGGAGTATAGTCCAGAGTCAAGCCCTTCTTGCCGCTGCCTTTGATGAGATCGAATCGAATCCCGGCTCTGACCCGCTTCCTTTCTTGACCATGTAGCGGCCGACCTTTAGGTCGGCGGGCCGGGCTGAAGCCCGGCCTCTACATACGGCGAGGCCCGGGACAAAACGCACAGGCACTTCCTGCGTCAGGGTGAACACGTGGCGACGGCTGGCGGGGAGGGTGGATTCGGTTTTCATTTTGGTCCTCGATTCTTGGGGGGAGGGGGTGTACCCCCCTCGTTGTGAAAGAAAGAGTCCGTAACGGCGTGAAGAGAAATGAGATAAAAGTGTTTCTGTTGGAGTGCAACGGGACACCAACGGCTTTGGTGAGGGGGGATACCCTATCCCGGGTATTTCGCAAAGTGTGCGGAAGCGCATGATTTCAAAAGGGTTGTAGGAGACAGTTGTTTTCAAGTGTGAGACAAGTGTTCGGAATGGACAGGAAGGAAAGGAGTTAGAGAAAAATAAAGAGCGATTCGTGATCCGTGATTCGTGCCCCGTGGTCCGTCGAAGAGGGAAAGAGAGTGCTTTTGGCCGGGTCGAAACTCTCCGGCGAGGGAGTCGAGGAGGTAAGGGCAGATTCCGAAAGGCTGCCGAAGCGGGCGTTTGCCGGGGGTGAGGGCTGACTACCACGACCCATGGTAGCATGGAACTGTTAACGTGTCAAGTATAATATTATGTAGTAATCGTTCGAACGGCGAAAAATGAGGATTGGAAGCGGGAAGTTAGAGATTAGAAAGAAGTTGCGGCGCAAATCGGCGGAGAAAATGGATTTTACGTTCGAACGAACCCACCCTTAGAAACCAAAGGCGGGGCACCCACAAGGCGAAGAAAAGAATGAGTTAAGGGGGAGACGCAGAAGGCAAAAAAAGTGCTCCTCGTTCGAATGAACACATTCTAAAAGCGGAAAAGACCCTACCCTTGGCCCGACCGGGCCGGGGTAAACGCCAACGGCGAGTGGGCATGCGGCGTGCCCATAGCTTTAAGCCACATGATCTTTTCCGCAGTCTGCGCGGAATATTCTCTCTTCAAAAGTGGTTCCTATTGTTGAGGCGCCGGAACGCGTAAGGGCGTTCTGCACATGCACGATGACGCCCGCGTTAGGAGAATCTGTGCGACTTCGGCCTGTCGAAGCTTCAAAGTGACGCTAATCTCTAATTCACTCCGCGACCAGATTAAGTTGGTTCTATTTGAGCTGGGCGCTGGCTACTATGCCCGGAAGCTGGCAAATGGGCCGGAGGCCGATTTGCGGCGCGAATTCCTGGAGTCTTTCGCCTTCCCACCGGTCCAAGCCGACTACTATGCACCTCGCGTCCTCGACTTGGGTTGCGGTCCGGGACATCTGGCACGCGCACTGGCGAGGCGTGGATATCGTGTGACGGGCGTCGATCGCAGCTGGCGCCTACTCCGCATTGCAAAGAGGCTAGCCAAGCGCGAAAAGGTGCCCGTGCAGCTCGAACGCGCACCAGCGGACAATACTCCATTCACGGATGCAGCGTTTGACTCGTGCTTTGCCACGGGTGTTATTTACTGGGTGGAACAACCGGAGACGACGCTGCGTGAAATGGTTCGTGTCACCCGCCCCGGCGGCACTATAGCGCTGCTTGACCCTCACACCTCGATGTCCATCCCCCGTATGCGTGCCTACGCCCGGGAGAGGCGCCTTAACCGGCGCGATACACGCAAACTCTTGGCTTGGGCGCTCGCTGCATCGTTCAATCGGCGGTTTGAGGAAGTTGAACTGCGGCGGATGTTGACCGCGTCAGGTCTCGTTGACCTCTCGTTCGAGCGCCGTCTGGGCGGCATGGTATGGTTCTCGAAAGGGGTTGTTGCGTCTCGCACTTCGTGTCCAGAAAAGCCTTCATCCTCTTTCCTTCTCGAACATGAAGGAGGTGAGGACGACGTGAATCCTCGCTTAAGTCCCGCAAGGGAAACGGCGTAGCGCCACCAGCGTTACTCGAAAAGACCCCACACGCAAACCCAGCGTATGGGCCACCCAAATTCTTTCTAAAGCGCTAACGCTGGGCCACCCGCCGTCTGTCCATTCAATTCTGGAGTGTTCAGCCATGGTCCCACCTCGGTATTGTTAGTCTCTCAAATTCAATCGCAACTGAGGAGTGCTGTATTTCAATACTTCATGCCAGTACTCGTATGCACGTTTGTGTCTCGAGAATACAGCGAGGTGATGCAGAGGACGATTCTTCACATCTTGGAGGTTGTCCAGTTTGAGTTTCAGGTCGCTGAGGCTGACATAGAAAGTGCTTGAGCCTTAAGAGATTAGCGCAGGACTTCAGGAATCAAGACCTACCTATGCAAGAAGGACCGCACTTCCTCGATAGTGTAGGCTGGATTGCGACGGTGGTGTATCACTGCATGACAGTTAGGACACACAGGGCGAAGGTCAGCGATAGGGTCAACTTTGTATTCTTTGCCGACTTCAGAAAGCTGGAGCAAGTGGTGCACGTGGATAAATCCATCCACGACCTCTCCGTAGGTGACGCCGAACGAGAAACCACATATATAGCAGCTCGCTCCATATTTCTTGATGCATCTCTGACGAGCTAAGGGGTTACGCTCATAGCTGTTAACGAGCCTTTCAAACACCGCGCCTTCTGGCAACTCTTTTACCTCCCCCTCAACATCGTCAGGGAACACGACAACAGCACTTGGAGTAGATGGTTTGTATGCCCAGCAACCGTCAATTTTTTTTCACTTCGCTCGAATTTCTTGAACAGCCACAACCATTTCTGGTCGCCCACTGTCCATCTCTGGCTAAACCAATCAACCATGTTGCCAGTATATTGCTCGATCGTTTTCTTCCGGTCTATTTTCTTATACGCCGCCTCGACCAGTTTCCGGCTGTGGGTATCACGTAACAGAAATCGAATGATCTCCTGGCGGGAGACGAACTTGGTTGGGTCACGATATGAGCACTCGACGGCACGAGCAATAATGGGAAAGGCGACATCTTGCACCCACAAGGATTTCATAGCTCTCCTAACTGTCCCCAGTGCCGATTTGGCAGCCGACTTTACCAAGCATCTCCTGAATCGTCCATACATGGACCGGGATTCCGGCTTTCAGAGATGGCGTCACTCGGCGGGTGGAGGTTGGCACAGACTGACTGAGCGAGCAGGGTCCGGGCGGCCAATGCTTTCGGTGTGTAAAAGCATGGGCCTTCGACCTATTTTCCCCTCACCCCTCTTGTGTCCGCTGGGCGTCACACTGAGAGATTTTGCTAGATCGGTGCCAGCGGGGGAGGGGGCGGCGGGCGAGGAGGGCTTGGGCATCGGACATCTGCCCAGGGGTCCATTCTACCGCCCGAGAGACTGGGTTTATCAGGCTTGCGCGATCTGAGAAACTCCATTACGCTGGCCCAGTTGCCAGCGGCGGCTTCCCTCCTCACCCGCCAAGGGTTGTTCCGGTTGCCATTCAAATTCTTGTCAACGAGGGATGACGTATGACGCGCAAAAACACTTGGGCCATACTTGCTGTGGCAGCAGCGCTGAGTTTGCCCTTGACTGCCTGCAAAGACACAAAAACTCTGCAAGAGAACGAGCAATTGAAGGCCCAGGTGGCGGAACTTCAAAAAGAAAACGACCAGGTGAGAAACGATCTCGAAACAATGACAGCTGCCCGCGATGCGTTGACGAAAGACAACGAGAAGCTTAAAGCAGAGTTGAAAGCGCGGAAAACGAAGAGCTCCGGAAAGAAAGCTGCGAGTCGAAAACGCCGCCGGAGCCAAAGCTCACAGCAGTTATAAGGCCCGCGCGTGGTTTGGAGCGCGCGAACCGCTTTCTGTTTTTCATCATCAGAAAAGGGAGGTTTAGAGCATGAAAACGTTTGAAGTGCAATTTCGGTATCGAGATCGAAACGAAAGAACAGCGGAATCGACGGTAAAAGTAGAGGCGTCGAATCTTCCGGGAGCGGTCGGTAAGGCGGCACGTGAGTTCGTCAAAGGCCTGGACCGGAAGCAGAGATTCGATATGAACAAAAATGGACTCGAAATTACGGCCAAGTCCATCGGCACGACAACGGAAGCCCCGGCATCCGCGGAGGCCGCCTCTTCCTAAGGAACGAAGCAGTATGAAAAAATCGGCCTGCTCCGTTCGAAATGAGGAGCGGGAGGTGGGCCACATAGCCGAACTCATGTGTTGGTCGGTCGTGTGAAAGTTGAGATCCTTCACCCATCCTCGTCGGATGGGTTCAGGATGACAGGCCATGGGCAGGGGCGTGATTTGGGTCAGTGCCAGCGAGGGAGGGGGCGGCGGGCGAGGAGGGCTTCGGCGGCCCATTTGCCGAGGTAGACGGAGAGAGCGACGCCGTGACCGTTGTAGCCGGCGAGGACCATCACCTGTTTGCTGCGCGGATGTCGGCGAAAGATGGGGAGCATTTTTTCGGTGAAGAGAATCGGGCCGCCCCAGCGGTGCGTGACGCTCACGGATGCAAGGGCGGGGTGCAAATGGCGTACGCGGCTTTCGAGCCAGCGGAGACGCTCAGCGGCTTCGCCCCTGCGAACATCGTAGCGGCGCAAATCGTGCGCGCCGGTGGGAATACGAAGAGGCATGCCGATGGGGGCCGGGACGAGGCCAGAGCCGAAGATGACGCCGTTCGATTCGAGCAAGCGTCCCCACAAATAGGGAAAGTCGATGGTGTAAAACGGGCGGCGCGAGGAAAGCCCGATGGCTTTGAGCTGCGCGGCGGACAGTGGGGCGGTGGCCAGCGCAAAAGTGAGTTTCGGCTCGGCAGTGGCGCGCAGGGCGGACAATTCCAGGGAGTAGGCGTTGGTGGCGAGAAGGACTTGGTCCGCGCGGATTTCTTTGTGCTGGATGCGGCCGCGGAGTTTACGGCGGACATGCAAACGCAGCGGATTCGAGAACTCCAGTGCGCGAACTTCGGCGTGCTCCACGATTTGAGCGCCGGCTTTTTCCGCGGCGCGCGCCAGACCGGCAAGCACTTTGCCCGGGTCCACCGTGCCGCCAGGCACGAGGCGGACGGCTCTCAGTTCGCCGGAATCGCTCCAGCGAATTGGTGAATGCTTTTCGGCAAAGGCGGAGCGGCTAAGCTCCCAGACGCCCGGAAGTTTCAACCGCGCGTCAATGCGGAGAGCGCGGAGAATTTTCTTGTAGCCGGCGAGCACGTCGCCGAGTCCGGGGAGGTTGCCGGCCGCGGTTTCCGCGAGCGCCATGCCGCCGGTGCGGCCGCTGGCGCCGTCACCGAGCGAAGCGGATTCGAGCACAAGGACGGACCGCCCGGGAGCAAACCGGCGCAGCCAGGCCGCAGCGGAAAGCCCCGAGAAGCCAGCGCCAACGATTGCGAAATCCACACGATCGGGAAGAGCGCGCGGGGCAGGACGGAAATTAATGGTCCAGGGCGGCGCGCCCCAGGGGTGAGCTTTGC
>Ga0307479_10000625_pt1 | contig 31720 bp, 43 predicted proteins | sample atmos_gasesECM4C_FD_203743 | JGI IMG/M metagenome (GOLD analysis project Ga0307479, IMG submission 203743) | Hardwood forest soil microbial communities from Morgan-Monroe State Forest, Indiana, United States - atmos_gasesECM4C_515 | ecosystem: Environmental > Terrestrial > Soil > Temperate...
GTGCCAGGGTCGAGTGATGCGCGCGAAAGATACGCCGGAAGTCGCGGAGGACAACGTCGGGTTGGCGGCGTCGATCGTCGACTACAAGTTCATCCACTAGCAAGCGGGCGGAAAGACTTTCGCACGATTAACACCTTGACCCCAGCGGCTGAAGCTGCCATTTCAACAAACCGATGATCACAGCGCTGTGAAGCGCTGCGCCACCCAAGTTCGATTCTCTGATCGACTTTCTGGCAACTTGCCAGGTTCATTGGCAACTGGCGCCGCGCCCGCGGCGTTGCAAAACTAATCGAGATTGGTAGGCCCGGCAGGAATCGAACCTGCAACCCTCGGATTAGAAATGTCGTGTCTTGTCCTACTTTACAGGAGCTTACGATACATTTGGGTACCGAGACTTCGGGTGCTTTTGGCTGGTTTGGAAGAAGAATTTTTGCAGATGGTCGGAATGGTCGGTTCGTTTATCGTTCGCCCATGCCTTAAACGGGGGGAGACGACGAGATTCTTTCGCCGCATATTGCTTCCAGAGAATGCATCCTGATCCCGCTACTGTTGCGCAGCTGCAAACGTGCCACTCACTCCCAAGCACGCAGGAGTGCTCGGGTCATCGACCCAAGTTCCCGATACTGTACCGTTGCTAACCGTCCCCGGGCCCATCCATCTCGCCGGGCGGGCACTGGGGCAGTTAGGGCACTATGCTGAGTGTGCCCGTGACGGCGCTCGGGATCTCATTGCGTTTTTTTATTCGCCTTGTCTTCGCCCCATTGCCGTGCTACGTTAATAGCGTGGTTCCGCGCAAAAAGATCAACCTCAACGCCGTGCGTGCGTGCCTCGATCGAGTGTGCGCGAAATGCGGATTCCGGATCACGCCGGACAAGATCGTGCGCGTGGACTGGGAGCGACAGAGGTGTCCAGCGTGTGGGGAAGTGTTCGAAGCTTCGAGACAGAACCGCCCATCAGGCACCGATGCTGCGCAGCGTTCAGAGTGAATGAGGTGGGATCGTCGCCATGCTACTCGTCATCGTCGGCGCTGGCGCGTCTTATGACTCCGTTCCGCATCTACCGCCGCCCAGTCCGGCTGGCGGGGCACAGCAGAATTGGACGCCGACCGTGCAGCGCGCGCCTGGAACACATGAAGAGTTTCGCCCCCCGCTGGCCTTTCAGTTGTTCGAGGATCGAAAGTCGTTCGTGGCTGCGATGCAGACTTTTCCTGAGTGTCTGCCGATTATCCCTATGCTGCGAGGCAACGTTCCGGTCGAACAGCAACTCGCCGCTTTCGAAGAACAGGCAAACACATTTCCGCCGCGTCGTCGTCAGCTCCTCGCCATTCGTTTCTATCTTCAGTCTGTGATCTGGAATTGTCAGAAGAACTGGCACCACCACCACAACGGGATCAACAACTACGCGACTTTCCTAGATGCCATCGAACGGTGGCGACACGCCAGCAACGAACGTGTGTGCATTGCCACCTTCAACTACGACACGATGTTTGAGGAAGCGATGGAACAAGTGTTGGGGATGACGTTCGAACACTTCGGACGCTACGTGTCTGATCCGAGGTATCAACTGATCAAGCTGCACGGGTCGATGGACTGGGGTTTGGAGATCAATATCCCGCAGTCACCTCGAAGTTGGAGGGATGTGATCGGGAACGCTGACGTGCTGACGGCTTCGACGAGATTCAGAAAGGCGGGTCTGAATGTCGTATTCGAGGATGGAACGGTCGGGTTTCCGGCCATCGCAATACCGGTCGAAAAGAAGAGCGACTTCATGTGCCCACCGGAACACTTCCAAATAATCGGGAACCTACTCACCTCTGTGAACAAGATCATCACGCTCGGATGGCGTGCCCAGGAACAGCACTTCTTGAAGATGCTTCACAGCCGCCTTACGGGTCTGCCGAAGGATCTCGACCTTATGATCGTTTCGGGCAGCGCTGCTGGTGCGACGGAGACATTGGCCAACCTGGGCTTTGCCGCGCCAGCACCTGCCAAGCGCTCCCAGATCGGCAATGGGTTTACGGGCCTGATCAATCAACTGGGGTTGCTTGAATTGTTCCTCCGCTGAAGGTTCAGGAAGAGTCCCGCCTGCGCGTTGATAAACCGCCACTCGCAGCAGCGCGAAGGAATCGGTGGGGGTTACTTCCAATAGTTCCATTGTCCTGCGAAGATGCGCACAGTGACAGCAGACGACGAAACAAAAATCCCCCCAAACGTTGGCCACCATCGCCGTGGTCATCAGTGTCACGATAGGGATCGTCTGGAATGTGCTTGCCGCGCCGATCCCCACATTTAGAACGCGTCAGTCCTATGCCTCGACGCGCGATAAAACCAATCGTCACTAGTTCGTATTATCCCCACAAGTGATTATCACTTATGAGTGATAGTTTTTAACTATCGCGCATAGGTGTAACCAAGCTATCCTGTCATCCCGCGTTATTCGTACGGAGGCACAATGTCACGAAGCACAGATACGCCTCGCGCGCCGGGCATTCGACAAAATGGGTGTGACTACACTACCTCAAACAGCGATCTGATTGCTCGCTTTCTTGTCGATCTGCGTGCCGAGCACGGCGCCAGCGAGCACACGGTCAACAATTACGAGCACGATGTGCGCGACCTCTCGTCATGGCTCGAGAAGCCCCTTCTAGAGGCCACGCGAATCAATCTGCAGAAGTACATCAGCGATTCACTCGCGCGGGGCATCGGCGCACGGAGCGTCGCACGTCGGCTGTCGTGCTTGCGGCATTTCTTTCGGTTCCTGATTGATGAGGAGCAGATCGAGAATGACCCCACGCGCAACCTGCCGGCCCCGAAAGGTTGGAAGACGGTTCCCAAAGCCCTGAGCCTCGCCGATCTCGAAAGCATGGTCTCGTCGCTGGGTTCTTCCTGGATCGACATTCGCGACAAGGCCATCTTGCTTACATTCTTTGCCTCCGGCCTGCGCGAGAGTGAGCTCGCGACGCTGAAGGTACAGGACCTGGACTTGGACGCCGGCGCGGCTAAGGTCTGGGATGGAAAAGGCGGCAAGGATGGCATTGTCCCGTTGAGCCCGCGGGCGATCGCCGCCATCCGGGAATATTTTGCGAATGTTCGCCCGAAGCTCGCAAACGGGGGCTCTGAGCCGTATGTGTTTTTGGGCCGCCGCGGAAGGGGACTCACCAGGCAGCAAATCTACTACCGCGTCCGAGACATCGCGAAGGCGGCGCTCGGGAAGCGGATCTCGCCGCATTTCTTGCGGCACGGCTTCGCGACGGCCCTGATGGAAGGCGGCGCCGACATCCGCGATGTGCAGGTCCTGATCCGTCACTCCTCAGTCGACACGACAGCCATCTACGTTCACATCGATCTTAAGTTCCTGCGGAGGATCTACTATGCCAGCCATCCCAGAGCCCGTATTCCTCAAGCCGCGAGTTGATGAATTTCTCGCCTACTGTGGCGCGCGCAACTTGAGTCCAAACAGCGTCCGAGCATATCGCACCGATCTCAGCGATTTCATCGCCCTATCGGGGGGCAATGAAATCACAACCGCTGGTGCGATCAGCCGAAAACTGATTCGCCAGTTCGTGGCTAAGCTGCACGACGGCGGCATGAAGCAGAGCTCTGTACGGCGGAAACTGGCGGCCGTGAAGAGCTTTTGCAAGTGTCTAGAGGGTGAGGGACTTCTTCCGGCCAGTCTGATCGACTCCATTGCCGGACCGTCTCGTCTGCGCGAGGAATTGCCCGATGTTCCGAGCGAAGACGAGGTAAAGAAACTGCTCGACGGGGAAATCAGGAGCGCCGCCCCGGAACGCGATTGGGTGATTCTGGAATTGCTCTACGGGAGCGGATTGCGCGCCGCGGAACTGGTCGGCATCAACCTAGACGATTTCAGAGATGAGGACGTTTTAGTCGTCCGCGGCAAGGGGCGCAAAGAGCGATTTGTCATCGTCGGGGAATATGCCCAAGCAGCGATAAAGGCCTGGCTTCCCGTTCGCGTCGAGCTACTCGCGAAGTTCAAAATCGAAACGCCGGCGCTTCTGTTCAGCGTTGGGCCACGGCATTCGGCCGAGCGACTCGATGTGCGATCAGTGGGGCGAATTTTGAAGGATGCGGCGGGAGCGAAGGGCCTGGACCCGGCGAAGTGGCACCCTCATCTGCTGCGCCACGCCTGCGGGACACATATGCATGACCACGATGCGCCTCTGCAAGGCGTAGCGACATTCTTGGGGCATGCCAGGCTGTCGACTGCGCAGATCTATACTCGCGTTTCCGTAGGCCGCATGATGCAGACATATAAGAAGGCCCACCCACACGCTGGCGAGGCAAGGCGTCAAAAATGTGCGTGAATGAAGCACCGAATCCCGGAGCGGCTCGTGGGCGCTTTCTCCTGCATCGGCGATTTGGAGCCGCCACGGGCTATTGCGGGCCGCCTTGAAATTTGCCGCTGAGTCCGGAGCACGCGGGGGTCGAAGTCTCGCACTGCCAGCTGCCCGCAACGGGTGTGCCGCTGCTCGCACTGTAAACGTACAGAAAGTTGAAAGCCGCCCGTCAAGGTCGCTAATCACTGCTGAACAGTGCGCCCTTGAATCCCGCGCCGCTTAAGTGTTACCCGTGAACACCAACTGCTCCTGCTGCGGCTTTTTGGGCCGACGAACTAGACTTCTGCTCAGTTTTCTTAACGTTCTGAAATTGGTTGATCTCAACAGTTCCGTCAGGGAAGCTCGCGGTGATCTTCAGTTCTCCACCCATTGCTTTGATAAGTTCCTGGAGCGTACTCACGTACATATCCGTGCGACGCTCCATCTTTGACACCGCAGCTTGGTTGACCTTGAGTATCCGAGCGAGAAGTACCTGAGTCATCTCCCGAGCTTCTCGGAGTTCATCAAGTGGCATCTCAGCACGATACTTCGCGGCTAGATTACGAGAACGCTCGCGGGACTCGGGAGACATTTTCTCCCGTAGAGTGTTGAAATTCTTTGCCATACGCATCATCCTTTGTTCTTCAGACTCATTCTCGTGCTGCCTACTTCTTCTCTCGTCGTTCCTGTTCAATTTTTTTTAAGTGCTGATCGAACAGGCTGTCAGCAATCGGCACAAACTTGTCATACCACTTCGGATCGTCGGTCTTGTCTCAGCCCAGCAAAAGGAGGGCTGTGCGACGAGGATCAAACGCGAACAACACCCGCAGGTGCCTTTCTTGTATCTTCCCCCGCAACTCTTTCATGTTTGCGTGGCGAGAGCTTTCGATTCTGTCAGCATGGGGGCGGTGCAGCCCAGGACCGCGCTCTTCAAGAAGATCAACCTTCGCATCAATCTCCTCCTGTTCATCTTCCGAGAGATCATTCCACCAAGTCTCAAACTCATCGGTGAACTCGATCTCCCACCCCATGTAGGTAATATGCCATGGATGGAATATTCTGTCAAGGGAATAGTCACAAGCCTCCACTGGAGGGTAAACGGGCCGGGGCGCAACTGTTTGATTGCAATTTGGTTGTAAGCGGCTGGCGGAAGCCCCTCGAAGTGTCCATTTCAGGCCTTCCGGAGCCTCATACGGAGGAGCTGCACGCGGGCTGACACAGAAATCCGCCAAGCGTATAGTTCTAGTGTGGACGCCTTCACTCAGCGACGGGTTATGCAGCTGAGAAACGAGATTGCCTCGCTCCAGCACGAAAATGAATCGTTCCGGTCACAAAGTCGCCACACTCCCGAACAAAGGGATTCGGATCATTTGAGAGGATTTCGTCTTCAGGCGATCCGAGAAGAACTCATCAAAATGACTGCGCCCTTCCCCGGGGGGCAAGCGATGAAACTGATGAAGTCACAAAGGCTTTCGCAACCGAAGAACAATAGCTAGCTTGCGGCAGTGAAGGTCTTGCAACTTCGGAACGAGTGGGTAAGACGTGGCTCGCACGGCCCCTTGTAGATCGGGATCCCTCTTCGGTTTCCATCCGCCCGCCTTTACCTCAGTGACCAAGGCTCGCCTATCTCCACCTAATAGCCTCGAAGACGAGGGCGGCATGAAAAACTCTCTTGGCATCTGTGTCCTATGCCCCCATGTTGGCGGGTTGCGGAACTTCGAGTACGCTAACCAGTTGGCCGGATGGTGCAGACATACAACAAGGCTCACCCGCACGCCGCCGAGGCAAGGAGCCAAAAATGTGCGTGATGTAACGGGGGCGAGACTCGATATCAGCGGCATTTGATTCGAGTCTGCAAGGCGGCGGGCGGCGGCGACCGTCAGCCGCGCACGCCCGAAAGGAAACTCGACAGCCTATGAATATCCAGCGATGGGGCCCTCCCCAGAGACCTTTGATTGAATCTTTGCGGGATCTGCTGGCGCGAGCAATTGCTGATGATTTCGTCCAGCGTGCGGCGCACGGCAATGCGACTGTCACTCGAGGTCCATATCTCCACGGTGTTGTCCCACGTTTTCCAGGTCTTCGCGGGACGTAGCTCACGGATACTCGAGAGAGGGACACTCACGGGTTTCGTGGGAAGCGCGTCCATGTCCACTCCCCCGGTCGAGAGCCACTCAATTTCTTGGAGAATTACAAATTTGGAATTCCCGACCTGCAGTTCTTGGTTGACAGCAGTTTGCACTTCTGCAAAACTTTTCATTGGTGAGTTACCTTTGTTTTTGGCCCCGTTTGGCGACGGGGCTTTAATTTTTGCTTCTTGTGGCTTCTATCCCCACTTAGGACCTTTCGTTTTCAGCTTGTCTTCTGTCACACATTCCGGGGCCCGATGGCGGATGCTTCGTGTCTACGAAGGAAAAGATCTCGTCGAAATCGTCCGTCAAACCGGAGTAAAGCTCTGCGATTTTACCCGCCCGCATTAAGGTCTTCAGAGCCTGCAAGGGGTACTCTTGTTCAAAAGCGAATTTAATGATGGCCTGCGCTGATTTGTCCTGAAACATATGTTGTCTCCTAAACCTGCGGTGTCCGATTTTCGTCGTCTGGCGTGACGATTTGACTCCGTGCAACGCGCTACAAAATTCATCCAGTCGGAACTACACGCCGCCCACTCTGTTGCCCCCGCCGATGAATCCAGACACCGGGTCAGCGAAAAGCTCAATCCCCCTTATGACACCCGAAACCGTATTCGACGGCGCGAAGATTTGGAGTAGGAGTCGCTTACAAACTGCGCCACCTTGATCCGTAAGAAATGCACTGTATCTGTTGGCACCAAGTGCGGGTTTGAGATGCAATGCCCGTCCAGTTCCGGGGCTGTCGACGTTCAGCGGGTCCAGCCACGCAGTGATCTGGATAGCCTGAGCAAGAGCGGCAGAATCGAACTCCAACTCCAGACGCCTGAAAGTATGAGACGTATTCGGGGCGCCAAAACTCCGTGGGATCGGTCGCGGAGCGGCTCGCCGCGAAAGACGTCCGCCGAAGTCTTCGGTGTTCTTGGATGCCTCTTCCGTCGCGGAATTTCTGGGGGTCAGCCGCAGATGGGTTATGGAGCACACCCGCACAGGCGATTTGCCAGCCTTGAGATTCGGGAAGGTCTTTCGGTATAAGATGAGCGCGATCAAAGCTTGGCTGGAGGGGCAACATGCAAAGCGGTAGCGTGTACCGCGACAAGAAATCGGGCGCGTGGTACGTGTCGTTTCGCGATGACGCGAAAAAGCGAGTTCATGTCCGGCTGTCGTTCTCTCGAGACTGTGGTTGCAACACGAGCAAGCCCCCTGCGCCGAATGCAAGAAGCTGGCGGGATTCGCGGCCGCTAAAATTGCCGAGTCCCGCGCCGGGGTTACCACTTCCGCAGACGCCAATTGCACCCTTCGCGAATTTTGGCTGACGTACAAACACGACAAGGAAGTGGAGCTGAACCCCTCCACCATGAACACGTACAAATCGATCTGGCGCCGGCATGTCGCACCGGTCCTGGGCGGCAAGAAGATTGCCGCGGTGACCAAGCAGGATTGTTCGGAACTGCTGCGAGCGATTGCACGCGACAACAGCGAACTCTCCCGCAAGACCCTGCAGCGTATCAAGGCCTTTCTAACGGCACTCTTCAATCACGCCGCGGAGAAATGGGAGATGCCCCCGAATCCCGCTTCGGGCAAACTTGGGAAAATCGGATCTGTCGTCGAGAAACGGGTCGTGCCTTATTCCAAGAGGGAATTCGACCGCTTCTTTACGGCGATTCGCAAAGCGGACATCCCGGCATATCAGAGACAAAATGCTGTCGCGCTGTTGACCCTCCTGCGCGCGACAAGCCTGTCCCGCAGTGAGCTGCTGGGGCTGCACTGGGAAGACCTGGACGTCGCGAAGAAGCGGTTGAAAATTCGGCGCGGGCGAGTGCAGGACTGCGACGAGGCCCGGCTGAAGACGCGTGATCGCGCGAGAGATCAGGACCTGCCGGACTGGGCTTTTAAGCAACTGCTCCTTCTTCGGTCCGTTACAGAAGGGGAAGGTCCGATCTTCCGTGGCGCCGAGCGCCGGCCGCTCAACGTGAACTATTTCAATCGTGTGGTCTTTGAGCCAATTTTGGGGCCTCTCGGCTGGCACGGATTCCATGCGGCGAGGCGCGCCTTCGCCACGGATCTGGCGGCCGGTAACGTTCCGCGCGCAACGCTGCGGGAACTCATGGGTCACCGTCCAGGCAGCAGCGTCACGGACGCGTTCTACGTACACGGCACCGCTGAGAACCGCATGACGGCTCTCGCGCTGTTGGAGCAACGAAAGCCAAAGTTGCAGCAAGGGAAGCCGAACTAACAAATGGTCGGACGATGGTCGGAAAGGCATATCTGTAAGGCGTTGAAAATGTGGTAGGCCCGGCAGGAATCGAACCTGCAACCCTCGGATTAGAAATCCGTCCCGAGTTCATGCACCAGGACGCACATAGCTGCAGTGTATAACGGAATCAGCTAGTTATAGATCCGCTTGTTGCCGCGTGATGCACCCAAACGCAGGGAGTCTCAAAACGAACAGCCACCCAAACAGCCACCACCTTACATATCTCGGAGAGCAACTGACTCTTAATCTCATCCACCAGCGGCGCACCTGAGCGCATCGAGTTGCATTATCGTGCAAATACAAAGGCTTAACCATTCAACTGAGTGCAGGGAAATGCAGCACGACGCAGGAAATCTCAAAATGGAGTGACACTAGAACTGACACCGAGCAGCCACCCGTTACAAAGCGGACAGCAAGCCACCGGCACAGTTTCCGTTTTTCCGACCATCCGCGAAGTTCGCTGAAAAACGCTGCGGCGTCAGAAAGGATCTACGCCCTGACCTTGCACACATATGTTAGTAATCGACGTTTTGCTGACAAGCCGTAAGAGCGGTGGGAGTTCGCACGATCCTATATACTGTCGGCCAGACATACTGTCGGTCAGACACCAGGCGCTCTGAAAGTGCAGACGGGGCGGAGGTCATATCGCGTGGACCCACAGCTCAGCAAGAGAATTGACATCCTGCTTGAAGGATACAAGACGCTTAAGAGCGAGCAGCAGGCGCGTATTGGATTTCGCGACAATCTGCTGTATGTCATGTTGGGCGCCGCAGGCGGGATTCTGGCTTTTGCACTTTCCAAGGATGGGCCGAACGCCGCACTACTGGCAATCCCGTGGGTAGCCCTGATCCTTGGCTGGACCTACCTCGTGAACGACGAGAAGATCTCCGCGATCGGGCAGTACATCCGGGGGGCCCTAGAGCCGGAACTGCGGAACCTGACGACTTCTTCCGAGAGCCTTTTGGGCTGGGAGGTCGCCCACCGGAGCGACCAATATCGCCGCGAGAGAAAGTTCGTTCAACTTTGCATTGACATCCTGACATTTGCGGGTTCCGGTCTGGCTGCCATCGCTTTGTATCTCGTACGTGAGCCGCAGCCGATATTCGCTGTCCACTGGGTGTGCGGAATCGAAGCGGTGATCATGGTATTCCTTGCTTTTGAAATCTCCACGTACTGCGACTGGACCAGGGGCGCCTAGAGGGGCGAAGTGCACAAGGCGAAGAAATCGGAAGACGTGACCGAGCGCACTCAGTTATATCTGAGTCATAGCTATCGTGGTCGGGACCGGGGTGTCAACGAGTTCTTTTGGGAGCTGTTCTGGGACGCGGGTTTTACTTTCTCCGTTGATCCACATTCGAAGATCCTATCTGTTCCGTACCTCGAGTACATGATGAAAGGCAGCGCTGGCTACGCTGCCATTGTCACGCTTCGCGAGGAGCAGCAGTATTACCGCTGCTCGCCGTACGTGTTGTACGAATACGGCTTAGCCCTGCTGGCGCACAAACCGCGCCTTATCTTTGTGGAAAGTGGGGTGTCAGGCAAATATTTTTCGGAAGGGGACGACTCACTCAAGGTATACATCTGCAGCAAGAGCGCGCTGAAAGCCGACCGCCAGCTCTTCATCGACTTAATAGCCAAATTCAAAGAGCGCGTTCAACCCTACCGGCGGGCGGGCTTGACCTTGCGCGGAAAGGTCGGAATCCTAATCCACCCCAGCCGTCCAGCTTACGAAGTCCTAACTCGAATCGAGGAGGTCGTGGAGAAAGCTGGATTTTCTGCAGAGCGTGTACCGATTGAGGACCCCCAGGATCTAACGGTTGTGATCCGGTTCGACGGCTATGATTTCGTGATTGTCGACCTGGACCCCTCAGGCATTCCGGGATGGATATATCCTTTCATTCACGGTCGGTTCATCCCGTGCATCCGGCTGCTCCACGTATCAGGCGACACGCCGCCCTCGCTGCCGCCGCTGATCAAAAGCACTATGCTGCGAGGCGTGGCACCAGTAGACGAACCGGTCCTCTACTGGCGAGACGCTGACCTTCTGGTGAATGCTATTAAGGCGCAGATTGCGAGGGTGAGACGGAATTTCCACAGTTTCGAATTGTTCGACGAAGGTCTGCGTTACTTTCGCAAGGCGGAACGGCGCGAAGCCTCGATTTTCATCAGCAATGCTGGCGAAGTAAACGATTTTGCGGCGCGGCTTGCGACGGCGATGCAAGCCGACGGCATGGAAGTCTTTCAATACCAGGAGGCCAACCGCATTCCAGCTGGCGAAAAGTGGGAGCCTCGGCTCCAGAGCGAAGTACGGAATAGCGAGATATTCCTGCCCTTGGTTACAAAGACGTTTTGGACCAGCAAGCCCTGCAAGATGGAACTGGCCTTGGCTAAGAAGAGTGGCGCCATCATAATCCCGTGCTTTCTCGAGAGGGCTCCCTGGAAGGGCCTGAAGACGCAAGGCATCCCGCTGTCTCCCCGCAGTGACGACGGCACTCGAATTGAACTAGTCGTCTCCGAAGTGGACAAACTCTTACGAAGAGTCGACCCACGGCCGCGGCCCAAGGATGTTCTGCCAGTCGATATCGCGTTTGTAACCGTGCTCACTCAGGAATATGAGGCTGTTCACAGGCTCCTGAAGGATGCGCGGCCTGCCCCGCTCAGCGAGAAAATGCCCAACGATTGGGCTTGGCGTCTTGGCGAGATCGAGTCGCCGACATACGGCCGATACCGAGCGGTACTGGCTTTCGCTGGAAAGGCTGGGACAACCAATGCCGTCAATGTGACGCGAGATACGGTCGAGAGATGGCGACCCAAGTGCGTGCTGTTGGTTGGCATTGCCGGCGGCATGCCGGTGGACGGTCTAGCGAAGGGCGATGTCGTCGTCTCCAAACTGATCTGGGAATACGAATACGGGAAAATCGATGCCGACTTCGAACCCCGCGTCGACCTCATGTTTCCGTCCGAGGATCGGCTGGTGCGCAGCGCCGAAATCCTACCAGTGCTACAACCGAAGTGGAGCTCAATCTTGGGGCAGCCGAGCCCTACTGGCGCCAAATACTTTCCAAAAGTCCGAGTGGGTATCGTGGGCTCCGGGAATAAGGTGATCGACAATATTGGCCACCAGTTTTTCCAACAAATCCGTACAAAAGTTCCGAAGCTGATGGCGGTCGAGATGGAAGGAGCGGGCGCTGCAGCCGCCGTTCGAGAAATGCGGGGCCGCTACGGCGCTGAGTTCTTGATGATCCGAGGCATCTCCGACATGCCGCCCTCGAATTCGATTGCGAAAAAAAAGGGTGTCGCATCAGTCAAGACGTCGGAGCGGGACAGGTGGAAAGCATTCGCCTCTGATGTGGCCGCTTCGTTTGCCGTTCAGCTCATAAGCCTGGGTTGGCCAACGCCACCGCGGCCATAGTCGTCGCTCTTCTCGATGCGGTACCCCAGCTTAATGATCGTCTTCAACGTCTGCCGCACCAGCACCCGATCGTATTCCCGCTCAGAGTCCAGCAATTCCTCATAACGCACTAGGCACGGCGTCCGCTTCTCAGCATCGTTACGCACTTTCCCATACCCCCAGCCTTCGCCGATGCGTTTTTGTGCCCAGAGGTCATGGGCGTTCTTAGAGAGCAACTCGACCAATTGCAGAAGGTCGGAGGAGAGTGCCACGTCATCTGCGGCTATAGGGCACGGCTGGTAGGTTGAAGAATCCATAATCGCGCTCCAGCGGGCGCGTGCGGTGCGAGCCCGGCAATCCAGCATGATACGCGAGAATCTACGAGTTTTCGGGTTCGCTCCGTTCATCATCCTCACCGGCGCTCGAACAACCACGTCGAGGTTGATTTTTCGAGAGTAGCCGCCAAGCGTTGGCCTGTTCTGGTCGGATCACAGGCAAACCGGACCATCCCATTAGTTATCCGTCCCCTTCCCAAGACCCATCCCGAACCGGCAAGCGACAGCGCATGATTCTTTAGCACCCATCCCGCAATCTTGGTCTTCCAGAAAGACTTGTTTTTGGAACGGCTTGCTACTCAGGACCTTACGATATATCCCCACGGGTTGGTTTTGGGATGAGACGCTCGAGATCGATGGTGTAGCGAATCTTGGTGCAACAACCACGGGGCGACGAGGGCGGGAAACAGGTGCCGGTCTGTTTCACTCCGCCGCACCCTGGACGAGGTCGAGCGCATCCCGATACAAGAATGGAACCCAATATTCAGGTGACTGTCGGGTTCCTCGAGCTTCGAAAAAGCCTATCGTGGCAAGGTCGCTTGCTCGTGCAGTTGTGGCTTCGGTAGAAGTTGCCCAGATGGTTGCGAGAGTCTCAAGAGTCTGCAGGGTCTTTGCACCACGAAGCTTCTCAATCCATTCCTTCTGCCCTGGATACTCTGCATAAAGTGTTTGCTCGAGCCGTACTTTGGAGACTTCCGGCAAAGCGTCTTTAAAAGATGGGCGTGCAAACAGTATTTCTCCATCCGGCTCTGGCTCTCCGATCTCGAGGCGCTTCACCTGAACCTCGCGAAGGCAATTGAGAAAATGAATCAGTTCCCTGGGGGCATTCGACTTTGATCCATCCCTTGTTCGGGTCAGCAACCAGTCAACCGTGTTAGGCTTGTTGGCGCCCACGTCCACCTGATCCGGACACAGCCGGTAGAAGAATTTCTCTTGTACTGCGACGTCTTGTCGCGCGACATCTTCTGCTACAACATACGCATCCCGAATTGAGTCGTTGTGCAGTGCCCTTCGTACCACTAAGTTCAAGAGTGAGCTTCGGTTCCAGCTTATCGTCACGTGACGCGTAATGTGGCTGGCTTCGCGAAATCCTTCGGTCGTGATTCGGTTCCAGATGTCCGTCCTCAGAAAGATCTTCAACTTGATATTCGAGAGAGCAAGCAGATCAAGATATACGCGAAACAGTGCCCGAAGAGCGTTATTTTCGAGTTCCGTATCCTCCGCAAACGCCACGTCGAGCCGATCAAGCAGAACCCATGAAGAAAATTTCGCTATCGAGAGGGCTGTATTGGCAGTTTCAAGAAGCGAATCTACGGATTTCAATTCCGGGTCAAGGGCTTGACCGCCTGGCTCAGAGAAAATGATCTTTCCTTTAAAGCCTTTCGGCAGCTGAGTAACTGGGTCGATATCGAGTCCGCCCTCCACGGCTTGTGGACGCAGCGCCCGTCGCGCGTAATCGACCACGGCTCGGAGAAGGCCAGCCAGAGACAAGTTTCCTCTGATCAGGCGTTCTCGGGCAAGGGCTTCCTCAAGTTGCTTCGTAGAGTCATTCCTAATGCCGAACTCAGCTAAAGTGCTGTGGACGAGCGACGCGATGTAGAGTTTCCATAGCCCGATGAATTCCCGCTCGCTGGCTGGCGGGTCGGTTACCAAATCACGAAAGGCCGTGGCTCCTCTTGGGTTCTCGCCTGCGACCAGGAGAATGTTCCTATCGAAGAGATTGGTACTCTTTGACAATAAGAGCGAGTATAAGGCACTTTTTCCCGAACCCTTTGGCCCGTAGACGATGTCGATATCCCCCCTATACAGTCGCTGCCAGTGATCGGTCTCAACAAAATAGGTCGAGAGAACATCGGTTTCATCTTCTGCTACTCGATGGCCAAAAGCTATCGAGCGGAGGATTGCTCGTTTATCCATTCAGAAGGGCGCTCCGCAACTGTGTTTTGGAGGCTTCATTATATCGAAGGCCCGCTTAGTCCGACGGCGACGGTTCTCGAACACGACCGTGGATGCCGAGCGTCTGTTCCAAAAACAAGTGGTTCTGGAAGCCTAGAAGCGTAAATTTCGAGACTGCAAAATCAAAGGGTTCTGGCAACGCCAAAAGAGAGGTTTTTGGAACCGGGAGCTTTGAGTTACCTATGGGCCTGCGGCACACCCATGGGATGAAAGTCCATTTCTAACCCCGATTGATTCCAACGGGTCATGCCCGACTTCCGACAGTGTAATGGTCTGGTTACGCCAATTGAACTATTACTCGCTCCCCGCCCTGGCGCAGGCGTGGTGGGAGCTAAACTTGACTTCGACTAGTACACTGTTTAGCGGAATCAATGTCAACAATGCAAGAACATTTAGAAGTTGCGAACATTCAACAAGCGTTCTTTGAGTATCGAGCGAACTTCAAAGAGCCCATCACACCGTTTTGGTACGGCACACGACATGGAGAGCTCACCAATGCAATGCTGAAGGCTCTCTCCCCGTGGCGGGTAAACCTGGAAAACATCAGTTGGAATCAGGCCGCCAAGAATCTTGCAGAAGCTCAGTTGACGTTTGCCGTGCCGTCACTCCTTGCGTCGGTGCAGCTTGGCATCGGCGGGTTGACCGCGAGCGTCATCAACCCGGATTGGTCAAGGGCCTCGCATTTCATTTCCTTGTTTCAGACGGCAGTGGACACGTTAAAAGCAACCATCGCGCAAGAGCTTCAATCACAGCAAACGACCCTAGGATTTCACGTCATACCGGGCAAGAAGCCATTTCAGGAAATCCTCTCCCAGTTTGTTAATGCGAAGTTGCTGGGCGCTGAGGACGCAAAGATGTTCGGCGTCTCTGCTTACTACAGCGATTTTACGTTCGTGATCGACGGTTCCGCAGTTTTCCCAGACAGTGTGTTCATTCGATTGATTAGGACCTTTCAGATCACAACGCGATTCGAGGAGATGGCGGGTACAATCTATAAGGATGAAGAAACAGTTCTGCAGCGGCTAGGTTTGAAACTTAAATGAGCGTCCAAGGTCAACTCGGTCAATCTCAGCAAGTACCTGTCTTAATTGGGGTGCCCGCTCAGCAGATCAGAGTCGTTGGCTTGTTGGGAAATGAACACATGCAGGTTCCGACCCAATGGGTGAGCTCGGACTCCCAAGCCTTCTTTGCACTCTATCGACACCTTATTGCATCGGTCCAGCCGGGTTTCAAACTGATCCTACTAAAACGTCAGAAGTTTACGGCGGACAGAAGGCAGGAACGCATTGCGACGTCCCTTGCCGCAGTGAATGCGCCCCAGCCGACAGATCTGACTCTCGCTCAGTGGAGGGAAATCGCGGAAGAAGTTGAGGATGAGGAGTAGATGGCTCAGCTTTTGGATTCAGTGCCTACCGGAAGTGACGTCCTCATTGACACAAATGTCTTTATTTATGGTTTGACCGCTCGCTCCCCGCAGTGCAAAACGCTCCTCGAACGTTGTTCGAGAGAGGAAATCACTGGCATCACTCTCTATGAAGTCGTTCACGAAGCAACACACCGATTCATGATAGGCGAAGCAACACAGAAGGGACTTTTCGCTGGACAGCCAGAGAAGGGCTCAAAGTATCTTTCCAAGCACCCTGAACAAGTCAAAGTACTCACAGACTACTGGGTGAATACATTGAGACTTCTATCGTTGAATCTGGTTTTCCTGCCGATGGAGCATGACATAGTGGAAGCTGGGCAGACGGAACGTGTAAATGCCGGGCTGCTTACCAATGATTCTCTCATCGTCGCGGCGATGAGGGAGTACGGAGTATCCAAGATCGCCACCAATGACGGACTATTCGAGACCGTACCAGGCATTTCTGTTTTTTCTCCTACCGATGTTCAATAGACGATCTCTGGTAGTCGTTACGTGGAATCCAGCGCCCACTGTTGAAACATCAATTACCCTCATTGACCTGCTCTATGCACCGTGCCGAGCCCGGCACCGAGCTCCTTCGCAATCTGAGCCCAGCACCAACCCAATGTGCGCAACTCTCGGACCCTGGCGGCGTCCTACAGGCCAACGCGGGCGTCCGATGCGCTTGCCCTGGGCTCGGGCAAGGGCTATACCAGACCGCACGCGCTCGCGGATTAGTTCGCGCTCGAATTCGGCAATGCTGGCGAAGATGCTGAACACCAAACGGCCGTTCGGCGTCGACGTGTCCACGCCTTCGTGAAGCGAAATGAACTGGATTCCGAGCGCGTCAAACTCGCAGAGGGCGTTCACCAGTTGGCGCAGGCTGCGGGCGAAGCGGTCGTAGTGGTAGACCACGACTGCATCCAACTGCCGCCGGCGGCATGCGGCTATCATCCGGTCGAGCTCGGGCCGGCGCTCACGTGTTCCACTTATGCCAGTGTCCACGAACTCGCCGCAGATCTCCCAGCCTCGTCGCTTACAGTACTCGCGTAGCTCGGCGAGTTGCGTTTCCGGGTTCTGACCGGCGTTTGTGCTGACACGAGCATAGAGGGCGGCGCGCATCAGGAGTTCCTCCGACTGGCCCGTTTCTGCAACCACACTAGCCGCTCTGCTCCCTTGCGACTCAGGCGATAGAGGAGTAGGCCGCGATGGTCCAGCGAACGATCTACCAACTTCCAGCGCCACAGATGTCGCCGAATATAGGTGTAGGCAGCGCGCACCGGATAATAACCAGCCAAGACGGCCCAAGCGGGAGGAGATAGCCACCCTCGCTCATTGAAGGCTGCCAGCGCCTTAAGTTTGAGTTGGTTGTAAGCTCGTTTCATAACATTTCAGCTATTCGTCTCAGTTTCAACGTTTCCGTCCCGGAACTCGTCCAAGCGAAACGACCAAGCCTCTGCTACCGCTCCTGCCGGGGCTCCATCGAGAGCGTTTCCGAGACAACTTGTGCGCTCTTTGAATGACCACAATCATCGTTTCAACAGTCGAGGCGAATCCTCCAGCTCTTCGTGCGTCACCGCGTCCCAGAGGAAGTAGTCATGCAACCCCAGCCCGGCGACGCGGTCGGCTACTTCCCGTCCGCAGCGATCAGCCAACGCTGAGAGATCCCGCGGCTCAGTTTGAGAGAAGAGCACCCAAAGGTCGGTAAGGGACGTTGCGGTCCGTGGCACTTCCGCTGCACGCTGTGCGGTCCATAGGATGTCAATCTGGCGGTGCCGGCCGGTGCGGATCAACTTCCCGAACAACGGTGGCATGTAGCCCGCTTGGGCATAAAGAGGAACTTCCTCGCACACAAAACACAGATCGCCGTGCGCGTAAACCAACCGCGAGACCTCTTCAATTTCTTCGTCGAGTTCACCCGATGGCACGTAAGTACCGCCGAACGTTGGTTGCTCCCGAGACCACTTTAGAAATTCAGCCAGCCGTGAGAGCGATTCAAGCCTGTTGTCGTTCTCACCAGCGTGCTCACCCATAACGTCGAAGACAACAAAGCGAGGACAGTAGAGAAGTAGATCGTGCACGCGAGTACTCTTGCCGCTGCCCTTGCGGCCTACGACGCCGACAATCCGATTCTGAATTTCCATCATGACTGGGGCTCCCACGAAGAAAAATCATCGCTCCCTGCTTTGGCGTCGGAGGCCAGCGGATCTCGTTCTTCTCGAGCCGCATTACCACCTGACTGCAGGAGCCACCACGTCCCTGCTGCTGCAGCCGCAACGAAAAAGAGCTTCAACACATTGCCCGCGGTGGTTGGCGTCCAGGGGATAACACGCGCGCTGACTGCTTGTCGCTGTGGCCCGGTCGGAAGTCGGCGGTTCTTATAACGGCACTCTTGGTGTGGGCACCATGCGATGCCTTCTTTCGCGCAAATTGCGCAATTCATGGTGTTGTGACACTCCGGGTGTTGACAGTTCCACATCTCATGCTCCTTCGATGGTTGGTGGACGCTTCTGCTCTGCCTCTTGCTGCCGATGTTTCTTTTCGGCCACCTCTTGGACTGCTTCGATCTTCGAAAACTCAATGCTGATCAGGGTTGATGCCAACCCGACGAGATCAATGTTTTCGACCAGCCGCTGCGGGGCACGTCGATTCAAAACTTCTATGGTGGCGGCGGCTAGGAAGTCTCGCTCTTCTTCAGTGAACGACGCCTCACGGATGGCCTCCGGGGCTTTCATTGCTCGGCGGATCACAAAGGATTGAACCCCCTCATAGACCCGCACCAGCGGTTTGGCTTGCTCGGCACGCAGCCGCAGAGCTCCCTTCAGAACAGGCGCCTTCGGCTTTGCTTCCGTTTCCTTTGGATCCTCCGGCACGGGAACGTTAGAGGCGATAAGCCGTCGGAGAAAGACTGCTTCCGCTTCGCCTGCGGCGTCGGCGCCGACCTTGACCTTGTCCTGCTCCAACGACAAACGGAGCGTACGCTCGCCGGCGCCGGGGTCTGCTGTCAGTGGTGTACCGGATGCCAGCTGTGCGTCCAACCAAGCAGTGGCGTTCTCGCTGCTGACGTCGGGTGTAGCAGCGGGAGCACGGACGGTGTACGTTTTCCTGGACATGTCAGACTCTCCTTGTGTTCTGCAAGATTGAAATGACAGCAAGAATGAGTAGCGGCGCCAGAACGACGGCCGCGAAAAACAAGGCCTCACGCGGCGAACAGGCGCGATCCTCTGTCGTACGATCAACGCCCGCGAACAAATTGTCGTAGTGACTTGCGTGCACGGACGCCCATACGACGCTCAACTCGATTACTCCTCTGTTGTGCTCAAAGAATGCGTGGTGCTTTTCCACCACTTCCATGACGGCACGAGTGAACTCGTACTTTTCGTCTTGATTGGACGCTAGGGCCTGCCGTGCTTCGGCATAGGGCATTCTCGTGCTGGCGCTAGCGATCGCTGCACCTAGGGAACTGATCACATCGAGCACCAAGGTTGTCACGCGCTCATCTAAAACCGGTTGTCCGCCTGTCAGCGCTTGGGACTCGGTAGGACGCGGCCGCCTGCCTCTACCGGTGGCTGATGTCGGATGCGGTCCTTTTGCTGGTAGCTCCTTGCGGCGACGCTGTGCGGTTCTGGTACATCTTGTATTCGCGCTCATTGCTGTTCCTCCGGCTTGCCTGGCTGCGGGATTGTGTAGCCGCGGTCGAGTGATTTCTTCGTCGGCTGTTCATTTAGCCTTTGTTCGCGTTCCAAAAGTGTGTGTCGAGGTTTTGTACGGGCCTCCTCGAACTGCCGGCAACATTCCGCATGGTGTGCGCCAAACAACTCGAGCGCCTGCACGAACTCTTCCAGTGGTGAACTCCAGGCAGCATCGATCTGCCGGATCAAGTCTTGTCCACGGATAATCAGGTCGGGGCGCTCGGCAGTAAGCCAGTGAGAGAGGCCTAGCGGTTCCACAAGGGCATTGATCGCAGCCAAGGCTCGGTTACGTTTGTCGGACTCGTCGCGTGTAATAGAAGAATCCCGCCGGAGCGTGCCTTCAAAACCTTCAGAACTTGGTTCTGCAGGTTTTGTAGGCTGGCCTCGGACGCTTTTCCCCATTATTTCGGCGCCTGGCTGCCAATCTAGCCATTTGCTCCTGATCACTTGGCACCTACTTTCGGGTTGACCGCCCACAGCTCTGGGGGACGCCCCCCTTTGGCGGACGGTTCGTTCGGTACTTGACGTACCCAGCCCGCTTCCTCCAACAGGTCGAGCGCGGCTTTGACACGGTCGGGGGTATCCAGGCTAGTCCATCCTTTGAGGTACACTGCTCTCGTCCTGAAGGGTGACGGCAAGTCGCCTGATTGAAGATGACGCGCCAATTCGTAGGCGGCGTGGAGTTCAGGCGTGACGGCACAGGAGTAAACCCGGCGTGCGTGCGCCTCCAAGAATTCGCACAACGCAGCGGCTCGCCGCGCGTCATCCAGCGTGATTGTTCGCGCTGCATCTAAACCGCAATCAGTCGCCGCGCAATCTGCAAGCCGAAACAATCCCGCCAAGCTGGGCATTAGGCTTCGATACTTTGCCTGATGAGCGACGAGCACAGGCGGAAGACCAACACCATCCCTGATTCTTTTCTCCAGATCCGCCCACCACGCAAAGAACAGCTCTTGCGCATCTGGCGAGAAGTGCATAAGTAAGGGGTCTTCTGGGGACAAGTCCACCAAGCAAGAGAAAACACGCTGCGCCGTCTGTAATGCATCTTGATTTGGCGGGCGATCTACTAGCCGCCAAGTCCGTGGGGGATCGGGCCACACCGTGATTTGGAATCGCTGAAACAAACCGTCGTCACTAGGACCGCTTCTGAGGGTCTGCTCCAAGTACCACCGTAATCGTGCTGGCTGAATATTGCCGAGTAAACTGACACAGACAGCGGGTACATAAATAGATCCCCGCCCAATGCGATCGACGGTGAACCCGCTATCACCGTTCCAGGCTTGCAAGAAAAATGCCCTCTCACCTTCGCGCCCTAATCGATCGAGTTCTGCCAGCCATCCAGTGAGCTCGTCGCGAATAACGAGAACTCCGGCTGGATTTTGAGCAAGAATTTCGTGAAGTTTCTCAAATGTCGCATCCGTCAGAAGAAGCCGCCGTTGCGCAGGTTCGGAAAGCTCCTGGTTTCGCTGAGCGGGTGGCACTTCGCCTTTCTTGATTGATCTTTTGTAGTCCTCTTTCCAAGCCTGATGGCGAAGTTCGGCCTGCTCCTTCTGGACCTCAAAACCGGCCAGTTCGCTCTCGTACTCTTGCCGCCAGTTAGACTCGATTTGCGTTAGTGGGAGCGTGATTGACCGCAACATAGGGGATTTCATGAAGCCAGGCGGGGCAATGATTCCGCCCCACAGGTTTGGGATCACTCGCCAGTTGTCGTGTACCTTTGGTTGGATCGCAGCACGCCTACCAACAGAGCCCGCCAACGAGACAATCGTTGCAGCAGCGGCGTATTCAGGCGGCGCCTGCATACGCTCGCTTACGTCTTCAACGAGGGGGCGCAGGCTGTCTGGCAGAAGCTCGAGGTCAAGGACCGGGACCGGGGGGAGTTCATTAAGTGGCGAAGGGTCGGGCCATAAATTCACTTCTTCATATGGGGCTTCCTCAGCAAGAGTTGCATTAATGCCAGCGTCGGGCGCAGGCTGGTAACGGCCAACGCTTGCCGCGATCCTCTGAACCTCCCGCTCGGGTAGCGGCGGATCACATCTTGTCTTGTTTTCCGCAAGCAACCCGGCCTCGATAGCTTCGGGGGCCATCCCCCGTCTGCGCATGCTACCCGCGAGGCTGGTCAGCGTTGTATTACGCTCACCTTCGTGGATCCTTGCGGCTCCGCCACTCGGAATATACTTTGGCCCCTGTTGGTCGCGGATCGCCCTTAGAAGCCAATCGGGCAAGGTTGCCGGTTCGTTCTGCCCATTCATGATCCAGAGATAACGATTTCCAGACGGATGCTCTGACGGAGGAGCCACGACAAAGCCACCATTAGCACGAATATCCAGCCCGGGACCTAACAAGCTGGCAGAATTGCGCAGATATTGGTCAGGGGAATACTTAAAGTACAGGTGGCGACCACCGCCACCGGTGCGCACCGCATAAATTGGTGGCAACTTGTCACACCGCTTTTCCAATGCGGTCAGCGTCGCTTCTCCTCGAAGACCATCAATGTCGAGGACGATAAGCCCAGAAGCAGGCCCTGTGACAATGCCAACGCCGGCGTTCGGAAACTGGTCCCACCAGTTGCGAATGATCTCCGCGTCGGTGGTGGCCTGCCGTGGCCACTCGGATACAAGTGGAACTTTGCTGCCAGACTGCACAGGCAGCACTGGCCAACCGCGCGCTGCGTATCCGAGTGCGCTTTGTAGACACTCCCAAGCCTCCTTACTCGGTGTGCCCATTACTGGCCTCCGGCCCAGGCGTAATACGTGCATGGTCGCGGCGTGCGAAAGCCTTCAGGGCCGCCACCGGCACGAGTCTTCTCCTGCCCATTTTTCGTGACGGTAATTCCCCAGCTTCGATCAAGAAATCGACTGAGCGAACACTTATCGATAGCGCCCGCGCTGCCTCTTGTCTTGTGGCAAGCAACTTATCCATAATTCAGCCTCTTTATTGAAGGGTAATGAAACGACTTGCAACGCGTCAATCGATGCTGTAATTTATTGACAGGTTTTAATGATGGGTCGTCGTGGACCAAAACCGGTAAACGTCGGGCTGCTGCGGATGTACGCCCATGATTGGTCGCTTTTTCTTTATAAATTGCGCGACGGGAAAGAAGCCGAACTCTACAAACTCACCGCTGAACGCACGGAGCGCACAGACGAAAAAGGTGGCCGACACACGCACATCGTCGTGCAGAAGCGGTTATTTGTTGCGAAATTCCAGCCTGTGAGTGAGGAAGCACGATTGTTGTTGAAGAACTCGCTCCCGAAGCCGAAGGGAGGAGAATGGTTGGTCGATCCACCCGTGCTCCCAGCACCTGATGTCTGGGAACAGTTCAAGCGCGCTCGCTCCAAAGGAGAGCTCGAGAAAGCATTCACCCTCATGCAAAAACATGTTCAGGAAGTAGACCTTGGTGTTATGACACATCTTTTCAAGGCAGCACGGGAGCGTGCCGAGGACGTTCTTCGGGCAAAGCGCCTGCCGCACTATCCGTGTAGCCACCGTCCAGGCAGCGACAATAGGAGGGTTGATTTTTTTGCCAAGATTCTAGCTGGCCTTGCAGTAGGCCTGTCGCCACTGACGACAACCAAGCGACTAGCTCGATGGTTGCCTACGATACCCATGTACTCAGCAAACCTCGAAAGGGAAAGGACAAGAAACAAGGTGAAGCATGAAACAAGCAAACGACGGCCAAACTGAAACGAAGCAACAAGCGTGCCTGCCGCGGGGCATCTTCGAGAAAGTTCCCGGGTCAGGCGTCTACTGGATTCACTGGTACGATGCACAGGGGCGCCGCCATCGCGAGAAGGCGGGAACGAAAAGCGCAGCCATTCATCTCTACCGAAAGCGCAAGACCCAAGCGCTCGAAGGGTGCAAGCTGCCAGAGAAGCTGCGGCGGGCGCCAGTGTTGTTTCGTGAGATAGCGCAAGACGCGCTCGAGTATTCGAACCACCACAAGCGAAGTGTCCGAGACGATCGCTGCCGTATGAGTAAGCTCTTGGAGTGGTTTTCCGACCGAGCTGCGGAATCCCTCACTCCGCCGGAAATCGAAGCGTGGTTCCAGTCAGAGAACTGGAGCGCGGGGACCTGGAACCGCTATCGCTCTCTTTTGTCCCTCATTTATCGATTAGCGATTCGCGCTGGCAAATTGAAGGAGAACCCGGCGCCACTGGTCCGGCACAAGACTGAGAGCAGTGGACGTCTGCGCTTTCTTTCACCAGAAGAAGACAGCAAACTTCGTACAGCCATCCTGCAGTTATTTCCTGAGCATCTCCCCGAATTTGAGCTAGCTCTTCATACTGGCCTGCGCCGGAGCGAACAATACCTAGCATGTTGGGTGGATGTCAATTTCGGGCGCCGCGTGCTAACCGTTCCGGTCGACAAGCCAGGTAGGACCAGTCATGTGCCACTGAATGCCAGTGCGCTGCATGCTTTGGCCGAGCTCTTGGGCCGAACTGCAAATTCCGGATCTGTCTGTGGAGGAATTTGTAGCCCGCGCAGCTGGTTTGAACGCGCGGTGGACGCAGCCGGCATAAAGGATTTTCGCTGGCACGATCTCCACCACACGTTCGCCTCACGGTTGGTGATGAGCGGAGCCGATCTGCGTACTGTCGCTGAACTACTACGCGACAGCTCACTCACTATGGTGATGCGGTATGCGCATCTGGCTCCAGACTATCGGCTGGCCGCAGTGGAGCGCATGCATGCTGTCTTTGCTACCGAATCAACAGCCACTAGAACAGCCACCGACGGATTGAGTGGATCACCATCTACAGTCAATGTTTTGCAATAAGGCCTTTATCTAGCTATCAATTGGGTCTGGTAGGCCCGGCAGGAATCGAACCTGCAACCCTCGGATTAGAAATCCGATGCTCTGTCCTTTTGAGCTACGGGCCCGTGTGGAGTCAACTAATTGATTCTACAACGTTACTGAACATGCGCTGTGACCGGATTCGTTGATTCGAGAGCACAATTAGAGCACAGAACAGCATCCAGCGATTCCAGAGCGCGGACGGAATCCTGATTCGCTGTCTTGATGTAGCAGGCTTGCGTCACACTCACATTCGAGTGCCGCAGGATGCCTTGAATGACCTTGTCCTGCACTCCCAAGCGGTGAAGGTTTGTAGCAATTCCACGTCTGAAGCCATGCCAGCCCGACCAGAACGTAATTTCCGCTTTCTTGAATGCCGGTTTCATTCGGTCGCGCAGCAGATTATTCGGGTCAATTGGGTTCCCGGTACCAGTCCGGAAGATGGGCCCGGTTAAATGCTTCCCGTTGTTCTTTCGGTACTCTTCTAAAACCATCGCCAGCGAGGACAGAAGCGGCACAGGAGCCTTTCTCGCCCGCGTCTTGGTGTCCTGAACCTTCCCGGCGACGATGGAGCGCAGAACGTGCAATTCCTGCCCCTGAATCGCTTCCCATTCCAGTCCGCGAATCTCGGCACGCGACAGCCCGGTAAACGCGGCCACGGCGATCATAACTCGGCTGGTTTGGTCCGGCAGAGAGGCGATCATGGCGCGGATCTGTTCCAGAGAATATGCGGCAGTTTCTTTCGGTGGTGTGGCAGTGGGCAACTCTGTCCCGACCACCGGATTTACCTTCACATATTTCCGGTTGGTAGCGTGCTTGAAGACCCCGGAGAGCAGGCTTTTCATTCTCTTCACCGTGGCGATTCCCAGCAGCTCGCCGTTCTCTGCTTTGTCGGTCGCTACGATTTCCGAGAGCCAGTCGCATACATCGCCGGTCTCGACTTCGCAGAGCAGTCTGCTTGTGATGTGCGGACGGGGTTCGAAGTGACGTTCCCACATTGACCGGTAGGACCGCACCGTCCAGTTCCGGAGACGTGACTTGGCTAATGGCATGTAGACATTGGTCACGTAATCCCCAAGTCGAACCATCTTCTCCGGAATCGGTGGCCTAGCCTGCTCCAGTTTTTCAACTTCCTGCTTACCGAGTTGACGCGCCTTTTTCTTACTGACTCCTGAGGTATGGCACAAGATTTTGGCACGCTGAACGGTTTTCAGCGTACCCGATTCGTTTACGGTTTGACGGTATCTGACGATCCAGTTTCCGGACCGACTGAACACGTAAGGCTGCATAGTTCTCCTTTCGGCTACAGAGTGTATCTTTTCCGCAACCAGCCATCCAATTCGGGGGAGCCCCACAGAAAGCGAACGTACCGACCCAGCCTGACGTGAGGGATGCAGTCGTCAGACCCGCAATGCTTCCGCACCCAGGTATGCGTGACTCGCCAGCGGTCGGCCAAGGTCTTTGCGTCGATCATTTCGAATTGTGTCAGCGGAATTTCCGGTTTCATTGGACCGTACCCTTGACTTTAGCTAAGTCCTTTGTTTCCGGTAAACGTGGTGTAAATATTTGCTCCTGCGTGTGTAATGGGGGGTCTTCTTTTTTTTCTTTATTATCAGCGTGATTTTTTCCCTCGACCTTTTCCCGGAATGCATTGAACAGAACGTCGGTCGTCAGAGAACAATGCTCGCAGGCCCGTAGCAAGGCAAACTCACTTGGGTAAATTCTCTGTTGTCCTCTATGCGGCTCAACCCGGAATCCCATGTCCCGGGCGTAATTGGAAATCTGGTAACTCGACCATTTCCGCTCAGACTCCTGACGTTGACGAAGGGCAATGCATAATTCCTGGGCGGTAATAAACTTCCATTCAGGATCACCTACCAATGCCCCGGATTCGGAAATTTCTACTTCCCGGAAAACTCGTTCCAGGATTGAATTGAGAACAGCGACGTCCGGTTCCTCACCCTGTGCCCGCATGAGGCGCTTGGTCTCTTCGCGCATGGTCTCGACGATGTACTCTTCTAGTTTGCAATCCTCGATTAGTTGAGCCACGGCAAGAACTGGCCTGTATGTATCGAACAATCTGGAAGCAACCCGGGCAGGCTGCGACACTTTAGGCAGGGTCAGGGTTACTCCCTGCACCAATTTATGGCCCTCGCGATTCCACGAGTCGGTTCTATCGAACTTGAGATAGTTACGATCCGTATTCGGTCTGAACTGGATAGCAATACTCTTGCCTTCCATTACGGGATCGATAAAGGATTCCCGCTTATGCAGGACCGTGGCGCCAAATAGCAACCGCTCCTGTGTGGCATGGTTCGTGTTGGATTCGCTGATCTGCATCTTCAGATTGAATGACTCGGTGGACCTGGAGTAACGGGCGTTGAATAACTGTTCCGCCGTTCCGTCCCGGTCATGCATGGCACTGTCTGCCTCTTCGAGAATCGCCACCCGCTCCCGGCATTCTGCAAACAGGTCTCTCACTGTGGCAACGGTGGAACCTGCCAGGCAAATCTTTTTCGGCAGCCGGCCGAAATTTTCTACTACATCCATGGTGGCACTTTTTCCGGTGGCCAGTTTCCCACGCAGCGCCAGGGCCGGATAAATCTTCGTGTCCGGATCCGGCAGGGCATGCGTTCCCAGTGTCCAGCACGTCACCAATCCACGGTTAAACTCTGAGAGCCCGGTACATTCTTTCAGTGACCTCTGCATCAGTGAATATGATTGCTTTAGTTCCGATAGACCAAGGTTCTTAGTCATAAAATCTTTACCCCGCTGTGAGAGAGGCATCCGGCAATTTGCGCGGTGGCCGCGCTTAGAGTTCTGAGGCGTCGTCTTTCGGCAGATGACTCGCAGCGCAGGGCCGCCAGCTCCAAATCGGAGGCTAACTTTGCCGCAACTTTCGCCATAAGTTGGTAGGGATGGCCGCGTGAAAGTTCCGGCCTTGACGGGGTCAAACTTTCATGTAAGTCTGAGGTCGGTTCGAGCATGTGTGTTTTCTCCTTAACTGCAGGGGCTGGGAAAGTTAACTGACCAACCAGCCCCCCTGCCTTTGTCTACCGCCCTAGCCAGCTCCCAGTCTCCCCGGCCTGCCTGTTCTGGCCGCAGAGACCAGAAGACACGATCTGTGCCTGTCTGTCTCGATTGATTGTTGTTTTCATCTGTCTATTTTTATGTATTTGTGTTTTCAGTAAGCCGTATGCAAGCACGAATAACTCAAGCACGAAACCAAACGTGAAACCGGCTATAAAACCTGTAAGAGTTTTCATTGTTCTAACCTCAAGAACTTCGGCCGCTGATCCTTGCGGAAGACTGAGCTACACCGGGCCCAACCTTGGAATCGTTTGCGGTCTCTGGGATCGCAGTGCAGGTGAAAGCATTCGAGCGATTCCAGTGGTTGCCGGGTCAACAGAATGCCATCTACTGTCCCCGCCGGGACCGGATCCTTCTGCTCAGAATCGAGTGTTCCGTAATCACAAACTACGTTGCCCTGTTCCAAATCAACGATGGGCTCATCACACCCGGCACAGACCGGCAAGTAGATAAACTCATCACACTGGCCCAAGGCATGTAACTCAAGGATAAAAAGTTCTATCTTCATGCGGGACTCCTCACTTCGCGGATAGACGTTCTTTTGCACCCACCGCCAGAGCCTCAGCGACCAACTTACCCGGAGATTTTGTGACGTACTCCCTGCTTTCCTGAAAGGCACAAACACGGCCGAGAACTTCCCGGTACAAGTTCGCAACATTCAGGCAAACGATGGCCGACCCATTTTCCTCGGCAGACTTAATCACGGCCATCTGTTCGGCAGGGTCTGAGAATGCCCGGACGAAAGGATCATTGATGCCGTCATAGATCACCACGATGACAGAGGTAAGTCGGGACTTCAGTCGGGGAACTGGAGCTCCTGTCTGTTCTGGTTCGGGAACACTGCGTAGCGCTTCAAACAACTTCCCGTCAAGCAGAGGCTGAACGTGCCTGCCAAGGAGACCAGCGCTCAAAAGTAAATCCGCCAGGCGAATTTTTACCAGTTCCAAACACGTGTAATGTCCCTGTCGGATTGCTTTCCGGAGTGTCTTCCTGACTACCGGCGGCATTTCGGCCTTCGCTCTTTCTGATCTCAGAAATGGCCGGATGCTGACAGGTTTCCCGCTGACGTAAGCCCAGCATCGTCTGAACGGCAGATCCAGAATGACGGCCGCCTCAGTGAGTGCCCCGTGCCATCCAGCCGCTTTATCGAACTGCTCACTCGTTAATTCCATAATTTCACCCCTTTTCTAGTTTTTAATACTATGACAACGCGGTGTCAGTGTCAAGCATAATCTTCAATGTTTATGCTGGTCTGCGATAATTCCCGCCAGTTTACGGCCATTGTGGCCAGCAACCCCCATCACATTCCTAACCTACGGCTATTCAACCTATAGGACATTACTGATGGTTAACTCAGGTGCAAAATGGGTGGATAAGCTAGCCCCCGCGTCTGTCTCGCGCTCTGAAATAAAGTCAGGAAATCTACGTGTGGACACTCGGTTCTGCTAACCGATAGTCGCTTGGCGTCGGTTTGATTTCAGGCGGTTGGGAAGGGCAGAGAACAGTCAGAGCACACCGGTCTTGTATTTCAATCGCTTTCACGCTATTACAGTCGGCAAGCGATCCCGCGGTGTTCCCGTCCTATCGCTCTTCGGTTCTCGGAGGGCATTCAATGAAAGCAATCGAGCTACATATCGGGGATAAAATTCCAACGTCATTTGACCTGGCCTATGCGCGTTACTGCGACTGGTGTGCACGCATGCGCTTCCCGGTCGGCGAGTACCGCGAATGGATGCGCGTGGAGAAGGCCATGTCCGGATTCTCGTTTGCGCTAGCGACTCCAACCACTGAGCAATCGCACCGGGCCGCAGCCGGCCGCCGGATCACAGAACGGGCCAAGAAGTTTGCCCGATCCACACCCCCGCCCACGGGGCTCTAGTCGCGTCGGCGATCAGTCTTCGCCACCACACTGCCCAACGCGGCTCATTGGGCGGCGCCAGGCGCGTCGATCCTTCAAAAGGTGGGTCCCAGCTATTCCCCCGTAGCTCCTCACCGCACCCCATGCCACTCTGGGCGCTCACTCCACGGCTGATCCAAAAAGGAAAACGGTGTTTGATCTGCCCTTGGACGGTCTGAGAACGTTATTCCTTTTCCTGTGTCGCGACCTCTGGCGTAAGCATTAGCTTGATTTGCTTGGCGCCCGGAATCGCCAAGCCCTCCGCATCGCGGCCGTCACGAATCTGCATCTGCACATCGCAGGTGCTGACGAGTGTCCGTGGCGCGGCCGCGACTGCGGGAAGCGCCAAGAAGACAAGGAGCATAAAGCTTTTGTATTTCATCGCTGACCTCCTCGACGACCCGGTTCTGAGTATAGGCTTGTCAAGGTAGGAAGACGCCGGAAAGGTAAATAAGTGGGTTTAGTCAATCCTCGTCGTGGCGCTGATCTCGACCCACGCAGATGGCGCTTACGGTCGTCTGGCGGGAGTTGATCGTATCGTCGTTGCGCACAAAAACGTTCCAACCGTGATCGCTGAAGTTACCTAAGCCGTCGGTGGGTTCCGACGAGAAAACCTTGACAAAGTCCGGAGTCTCGATGTCGTAGCCTCCACCAACAACCTTCTTCCCAGCCGGGCAGTCCACGTGCACGTTCGTCCCACGTTCCCCGGCAGCGAGGAAAACCTGGTGAGAGACGATCTGGTAGCCGTGAAGGCCGGAGGACACCTGCTCCCCTGTAACAGGAGTGAGGACGAGCAGGACGATGGTGCCAATGGCTGCCATTACGCCAAAGACAGTCCATATAGGGTAAGGTGCAATGCGCTTCCAAATCGTTTTCATCAGAAACCTCCTTTTTGACTCCAAAAGCGGTCCAAAGTCTACCCTCATTTCTCCTGCTCGTATACTGAGAAAAGATTTTAGTCAGGCGGTTACACTCAAATTTCGACCTCTTTCGATTCACTTCACATCTGAAGCATCTACGCGAAGCCTGCCCATTTCCTAGTGTCCCCGGGTTTCGCTATTGACACGGAGAGAGTGAGGCAGCATAGTTGCGCTTGATAGATGGCGGTCTATATTCTCCACTGTCTATATTGATGGCGGTAGATGTAGAGGAGAGGGGTACAGATGGCACTAAGAAACACGAATCTGACCAAGGTTGGCAACCTTCAGACGAATCCTAATGCGTCGGGCCATACGCAGATGCAACTAGTTCAGCCCGCAACAGCCTTGCCCGATCCCGGGCCCTGGGATGGCAAAGATCCTTCTTGGCATTCCAGAAGGATTCAGTACCTGCAAAGCATTCAGATCACGCAGAAGTTCGGCCAGGATACGGAGTAGATGCGCAGCGCGAAAATGCGGGGCGGATCTGTTGACACGAAGGGCCTGCTATTTGCGGTCTCGATTTTAGGTTTGTTGCTGGCGCTCTTGGCGCTGGCGGGAAAGGTGAGTCAATAAAATGCCGACACCGTGGGATTTTGTAGACGAAAGAATGGACGGCGGGAAAAATAAATCCGCAGAGCGTCAGCAATCGAATATGGGAAACGGCGGCGATTACGGGGCCACGGCGAATGCCCCTGCTACCGACGTCCCCCTGAACAGTTATCCAAACGTGTTTGGGTACGGCCACGATTCCAGCAATCCGGAATTCTCTTCCGATAAATCCGCAACTCCCGATTCGATGGCGGCAGAAACGGCCGGCAGTCAGAACGCCTTCGCGGATCTTCAGCACTACCTGATGAACAGCCCGTACACAATCGGGGCGCGGGTCTGTCATGAGGCAAACGAACCGTGGACGCCTCCGCATCCGGAAGCATCTGGCCCGGGCGACGGAAAGACCGGCCCGGATCGAGGAGAGTAAATGTCAACTCCGGAACTACGTCGGGCGATGCGGGATCTACTGGCGGAAAAGACAGCGGAACTGGCAACACTGGCAGCCGCCATCACCGTCCTGCAGTTGGAACTTGAGGAAATGCCCGACGAAATTGACCTGAAACTTCCGGGCCTGACGTCGGAACGACATACACGCTGGCAACAGTAGTGAGGAATAAAGAATAGTCTTATGGGAACTTTCAACTCTGCGATTTATCCAACGACTACAGGGCAAAGGTTAGGGTCGGACTTGCAGCGCTGGGATGCGTACATCAACAATCTGGCTCTGAACGAGAATCTGGAAAACTATGCATATTACGCGGCTTTGTGAAGAACGGGGAATTCAGTCTTCGTGGCCGCCAAGCGCTGCGCTTTGAGCAGCAGGTAATTCATGTCTCGATAACCGCGGCCGCGTCGGAGCAGCGCTTTGATGTTTCCGTTGACGGCTTCAATCACTCCCATCGGTACTTTGGTCCGGCAGTAGTTCAAGATGCCCTCGAGATGATCCAGTAACATGCGGGCTAGTTTCT
>Ga0307479_10000626_pt1 | contig 31695 bp, 29 predicted proteins | sample atmos_gasesECM4C_FD_203743 | JGI IMG/M metagenome (GOLD analysis project Ga0307479, IMG submission 203743) | Hardwood forest soil microbial communities from Morgan-Monroe State Forest, Indiana, United States - atmos_gasesECM4C_515 | ecosystem: Environmental > Terrestrial > Soil > Temperate...
GACCTTCGGATTCCACTATCACCAATCCGCAAGTACGCTGACGAACCCATTCCCGAGCGTAGGAGGAAATACCAGTGTCCGCAGTTTTGATGTCCCCGTATCGTACGCACGCAGTTGGGGCGAGCTTAGCAATATTGTCCGAGCGGACTTCAATCGCAGCCGGACCCGCACCCAGAATCTCTATGCCTTCCGGCAAAACATCACGGGAACATTGGGAATTACGGGTGTTTCCGATAATCCCTTCGACTGGGGCTTGCCGAATCTTTCCTTCACCAATTTCGCAAGCCTGCAAGATGTCACGCCCCAACTCTTGCGCAATCAAACCTTGTCCTTTGCTGACAACGTCATCTGGAACCACGGGAAGCACACGTGGCGCTGGGGTGGCGACTTCCGTCGTATCCAGATCAACCCCGAGACCGATAGCAACGCGCGCGGCTCGTTCATTTTCACCGGTCTGAATACGTCGCAGGTGATCGGAGGTCAGCCGGTTGCCGGTACGGGCTTCGACTTTGCCGATTTCCTTCTGGGCCTGCCGCAGCAAACATCCGTGCAGTACGGCGCGAACAACTATCATTTCCGCGGGAATTCGTGGGACCTGTACATCCAGGACGAGTGGAAAGTTCGCGGAAATTTGACCCTCAACCTCGGCGGCCGCTACGAGTACGTTTCACCCTACACCGAGCTCAACCATCGCCTGGCAAACCTCGAACTTTCTCCGGGCGTCCTGAATCCGAACTTGGGGGCGCCAGTGGTCACTCGCGTGGTTTCCGGACAAGCCGGACCTTACAGCGGCCCCGTACCGCCTTCCCTACTGCGTCCCGACCGCAACAACCTTGCGCCGCGTTTCGGCTTTGCGTGGAAACCATTCTCGAAGACCGTGGCACGCGGCGGATACGGGATCAACTACAACACCGGTGCCTATCAGGGAATCGTGCAGCAACTCGCCTTCCAGCCACCGTTCTCGACGACCTCCACCAACATCCAAGGCGCCGCAGGAGATCTCACCCTGCAGCAGGGCTTCCCCCCCCAGGGTTCTTCCGCCGGGATCACGAACAACTTCGCGGTCAATCCGAACTATCGGCTGGGCTATGTGCAGATACGCAATCTGGACATTCAGCAGCAGATTCGCCCCACTCTGCTCCTGAACCTTGACTATACGGGGACTAAGGGAACGAACCTTGACATCCTTGAGGCGCCCAACCGCACGGCCACCGGCGTACGCATTCCCGACGTGCAGGCCTTCACCTACGAGAACTCGCTCGCCGACTTGTCCGCGAACGCACTTTCTGTGCGCCTGCGAAAGCAGCTCTCAAACGGCTTCTCCGTCGGTGGGATCTATACATTCTCGAAGTCACTGGATAACGCGTCCTCCATCGGAGTCGGCGCCACCTCGGGCTCGGGCAGCCGAGGGCTCGGCGGCGGAGGCACCGCGGTCGCGGGAGGCGGGGCCACGGCGTCGTCGGGCGCGGCAAACCTGGCACAGAACCCCTTCGATCTCGCCGCTGAGCGCGGGCTGTCCAGTTTCAACCAGACGCATAAATTCACGGCCGACTATCTTTGGGAACTCCCCTTCGGACACGACAAGCTCTGGCTCAACGGCAACGGCCCTCTCCGGGCCATTTTGGGCGACTGGCAGTGGAGTGGCGACTGGACACTCGCCTCGGGGCTGCCATTCACGCCTCGGCTGCTGGGCAATCCGGGCGACGTCAACCGCGGCACGAACGGCAGCCTTCGGCCCGACCTGGTTCCCGCACAAACAATCTCCCGGTCAAACCCGTCAATTGCGGCCTGGTTCAATACTGCGGCATTCACCGCGCCACCAGCCGGCCAATATGGAAACGCTCGCCGCAACAGCATCATCGGGCCGGGCACCCATGTCTTCGATATGGCGTTCACCAAGATCGTGCCGCTGAAGGAGTCGCGAGTGCTCGAGTTTCGAGCGCAGGCCACCAACATTTTCAACATGCCGCAATACGCGGCGATCGACACAGTGCTGAATTCGCCCACATTCGGTCGCGTCACCACCGTGGGCGCGATGCGACAGTTCACCCTGACGTCGCGCTTTCGCTTTTGAGGGACTTTGTCATGGTTTCAACGCCGCGCTCGCCCGCCACACGGATCCTCGCCGTAACACTGCAACTCTTGTTGCTTTGCCCGCGTCTGCCCTCACAGCAGGCGGAATACACCTTCCACGCGCAGACCGATCTGGTTTTGGTGAACGTGACGGTTCGTGACAAGAACGGCAACTTGGTTCGCGGGCTCACGCCCGAAGTCTTCACCGTTCTTGAGGACAATAAACCGCAGAAGATCGTCTCCTTTGACGTCGAGAACACCGACGCCCTGCCCACGCAGGACGTCACCCAGGTGAAGCCGCTACCGGCGAGCAATTCGAGCCAGCCGACTCCAAGCGCGGCTGCTCTCGGCACCGCCGATGAATTTCGAGACCGCTGCCTGATCGTTCTCTTTTTCGACCTTTCCGCCATGCAGCCCGATGAAATCGACCACGCGGTCACTTCCGCCGTGCATTACGTCGATACCCAGATGGCGCCCGCCGACCTGGTTGCGATTGTTTCTCTAGGCAGTTCCCTGTTGGTGAACCAGGACTTCACCTCTGATCACGATCTTCTGCAGAAGGAGTTGCAGGCCTTCAACGGGGGCGCCGGTCAGGGTTTCGAAGAAGGGACCACCGGAACGACCGAGGGCACGGCTGACACTGGACAGTCATTCACCGTGGACGACACCGAGTACAACATCTTCAACACCGACCGCCGGCTGGAAGCTTTACGGTCCGTGGCTGAGCGCCTGGCGCACATCCAGCAGAAGAAGTCCCTGATCTATTTCTCCAGCGGCATGGACCGCACCGGGATCGAGAACCAATCGGAGCTGCGCGCGGCGACCAACGCCGCCGTGCGCTCGAATCTCTCCATCTACACCATGGATATGCGCGGCCTGCAGACGATCGTCGCGGGCGGGGAGGCGCAGAGCGCTAGTTTGCGCGGTGTATCCGCCTACTCCGGCCAGTCCATGATGAACGCTCTTAATTCCAACTTCACCAGCCAGGAGACGCTTGTCACTCTGGCCAGCGACACCGGCGGACGCGCCTTTCTCGACTCCAACGATTTCAGCAAGGTGTTCAAGGGCGTCCAGGACGACACTTCCACCTACTATCTGCTCGGCTATCACAGCACCAATGCCGCGCGGGACGGTCACTACCGCCGTATCACCGTGAAGATCAACCTCCCGGGAACCAAGCTGGATTACCGCCGCGGTTACTACGCGCCTGCTGACTACCAGCATGCCAACAAGGACGACAAAGAGCGGCAGCTCGAAGAACAACTCGCTTCTGATCTTCCCGCCACCGATCTTCCCCTGTATCTGAGCGCTGCCTATTTTCGTCTCGACGGCAACCGGTTCTCAGTGCCGATTTCGCTCGCGGTACCAGGTTCGCAGATTCCTTTCGTTCGAGCCAGCGACCGCGAGAAAGCAACTCTCGACGTGATCGGGCTGGTGCTCGACAAAGACCATCGGCCGGTGGCCAGTGTTCGAGATACGGCGAAACTAGCCGTCAACACGTCCGCCGAGGTGAGGAAGAAAAACGTTCAATACGACACGGTGCTGACGCTGGCCAGCGGCAGGTATCACCTGAAGTTTGTCGTGCGCGAGAACCAGACTGGCCGGATGGGATCGTTTGAAACCGACCTGGAGATCCCCGAGTTCAAGACGCAGCCCCTCAAAATGAGCTCGATCGTGCTCGCCAGCCAGCTACAACCGGCCCGAAAGAGTCCGGCTCCCAACCCCCTCGTGCGGGAAGGCTCAGAAGTCATTCCCAACGTCACCCACGTGTTCTCCACGGCCCAGCACTTGCTTCTGTACTATGAGGTGTACGATCCGGCCCGTGTGAGCGTTGACACCGCGCAGCGGGCATCCGGGCCCGGCATCCATCTCCTGAGCAATGTGGCCTTCTTTCGGGGAAAAGCGAAAGTGTTCGAGAGCTCGCTGGTGGAACTGAACGACTTGAATGCGCGCGACCGCAAGGCTGGTGTCTTCCAGCTCGACCTACCGCTAGGTTCGCTGAAGCCCGGCTTGTACACCTGTCAGGTCAACGTCATCGACGACGCGGCCGGGCATTTCTTGTTTCCGAGAGTTGCCTTGCTGATTCGGGCGGAGGGTCCCGCAGCCGCCCGGTAGCGACCGCAGTATCGAGTGCGGCGGTAAAGTAATCCCTGAAAGCTGACGTTCCGAACGCAAGACGTCTACACCTTATGCTCGCGCCGACTCGCGATCCGCATTGCGATGAGCTCGCGGGCTCGCCGGCCCGGTCGACTCGCGCACGATCAACGACGAAGACCTAGCGAACGTCTCCGGTCGCCGACCAGAGGTCGGTCCGGGACGTGACCCGACTCATAGGCCCCTGCACCTCGTCCCCGTTCCGACGTTTCCGCCAAGTAGTAGGCTGGGATGCCGGGATGAAAACGCAATAAACGTGGGGCGGGGTTATTCGAATATTTCCAATCTGGTGTAGCATCCACTGGACGAGGTTCACCATGACGACGACCGCAACCTCAATTCGAAGTGACGAGACCACAGTGGCCCACAACCCGCAAGCCGCAAGCGGTCTGGCAATCGTGCGAGTGACCATCGGCGCGATGCTTGTGTGGGTCTTTTTCGAGAATCTGGGGAAAGGCCTCTACACACCCGCGGGCTACGCGGGTCTGATCAATTACTACATCAAGGCGAGCCACTCCCCGGCTGCCTGGAAGGCGGTGATGGGCCTGGCGGCAAACCACGCCGCGATGGCGGCTCCGATGCAGGCCACGACCGAGATCTCTCTCGGCATTCTGCTCGTCATCGGTCTGCTCACCCGACCGGCCGCGTTTGTGGCTTTTCTGTATCTCGGCAGCCTTTGGGTTTCGGAATGGGGCACCGCATGGGTCTGGGAACTGCTGGTTCCGGTGCTCGCATCGCTCGGGGTCGCTATCGGTCGCGGTGGCCGGAGATGGGGCGTTGACGGGTGGCTGGCGCACCGGTGGCCATCTTCTCCGTGGTGGTGATCGGGCCAGAATCAGTTGACTCACGATCACGTGCGAGTGTCCGTCATCATCCCCACCCACAATGAAGCGCAGGCGATTGAGCGCGTTCTGGCGGATCTCCCGTCCGATCTCGCGACGGAGGTCATCGTAGTCGACAGCAATTCCAATGATGGGACGCCCGAGATCGCCGCAAGAATGGGAGCCCGCGTCGTTCAAGAGCCGCGCCGTGGCTATGGACGAGCCTGCCTTACCGGTCTGGGCACAGCAAACTCCCCTGACGTGGTTGTATTCCTGGATGGCGACTACAGCGATCGGCCCTCTGAACTGCCGATTCTTTTAGCGCCCATCACGGAGGGGCGTGCGGACATCACACTCGGTTCCCGCCTGCAGGGGCGGGATTCTGTTGGGGCGTTGCCCTGGCACCAGGTGTTTGGCAATCGTCTCGCCGCCGGCCTGATCAGGCTTCTCTATGGACTGGAAATCAGTGATCTCGGCCCGTTTCGCGCTGGCCGCGCCGACGTACTCCGCACGCTCGCCCTCGAAGAGACCACCTATGGCTGGGCGGTTGAGATGATCCTCAAAGGCGCCCTGGCCGGATTCCGCGTGGTTGAAGTCCCGGTGAGCTACTACCCGCGTATCGGAAAGTCGAAGATCAGCGGTACGCTGAGGGGCACTGTCGGCGCCGCCTGGTTCATTCTCAGCTTGATAGTGCGCTATTATTTGCGACACCGAAGAGCCGGGACACCACGGCCAGCATAGATCGGCGTCAGCTTGTAGTTCGGCGCATGAGCCTCAAGAACGCCTGCCGGGTCAGGAGAGTCCAGAACACGACCACAGAAATCAGCGCGATGATGCGCCAGGTTACCGCGTAATGCAGAAAATAGTACAGGAGCGTCCAACAGAAGAGGGCGGTGAACACTACGCAGGCGATTAAGGCCAATCGCCAAACTATCCTCATGCCCTGCCTCAGCCGTATTATGCTCCAACAAGCTCATATGGTGATGACGCGAATGCGTCAACATATCAAACTTACCCACTACGATGAAATCTTCCAGTGAGACTTCGGTGCGTTTGTCAGGCAGTGACCGTGTGCTGGTAATCATGGCGAAAGCACCGAGACCAGGCGAGGTCAAAACCCGCCTGGCTTCCGGCCTTTCTCCTGCGGCCGTCACCGATTTCTATTGCTGTCTTTTGGCCGACACGCTGGCGCTGGCGCGGTCATTGAGCGATGTTGAAGTGGCCATCATGTGCCCAGACACCGACGTAAACGAGCTGGCACAATTGGCAGGCAGTGAAGCGAGCGTAGTTGCGCAGAAAGGCGAAGGACTTGCTGCAGGCCTCACTTCGGTGTTTGCGCACTTCGCGCAAGACCATCGACGACGCACGATTGCCTTCAACAGCGACAGCCCACATCTGCCACGTTCTGTTCTGGAGGACGCGTTCGAAACGCTCACGGCACATGACGTGGTCGTGGGGCCGACACACGATGGAGGCTACTATCTCGTAGGGGCAAAGACCTCTCAGCCTGCGCTTTTCTCAGGAGACGGATTGGGCACCAGCAGCGCGCTAGAGAGACTCCTGTCGCGCGCGCGGGTTCTTGAGCTGTCCGTGGGTTTCGCAGACCCTTTCTACGATGTTGATGTGGCAGACGATCTGACTCGCCTGGCGGCGGACTTGCGTTCAGCTCCGGCAAGGGCGCCACGCACCGCGGCGTGGCTTAAAGAGTGGGAGCTTGCGGTGGCCCAATCTCGGACGGGCGGGGGAGCGTTGTGAAGATCTCCTCCGCGTGGAGAGTGTACGTACTCGGCGCCATCTTGTGCGTGGCGCTAACGATCTGCTCACGCAACTTCGGCGATCGGGGAGGGCCGCACTTCATGGCCTCTTTGACGCTTGCGGGCATCGCGTACCTCTTAGCGATCCGTGAGTTTTTCGCGACGCCAACATTGCCGCGACGCGTTGTCGTCATTGGGCTCGTCCTGGGTGCTGTGTGGCACTTTGAATTTCTTCGGCTGCCCGCGGGCGTTGATGATGATATTCACCGATATGTTTGGGATGGCCACCTGCAGAGGCTCGGCTACAACCCCTATATTGTCGTTCCCAGCGATCCTGCCGCGAGCGAGCTGCATACTCCGGAAACCCGCAACTTGAACAACCCGGATCTACCGAGCCCATACCCAGCAGGGGCGCAGCTCTTTTTCCGCGTGGTAACCGCGATTCAGGAATCCACGTTTGCATTGAAAGTAGCATTCGTAGTTTGTGAGTTCGTGATTGTTTTCGTGTTGATCGACATTTTGCGTTGTACCCGGCAGGGTGCGCATCTGCTTCTGGCGTTCGCCTGGAACCCGTTGTTGGCCGTTGAGGTGGCGGGAAGCGGTCACATCGACATCGTTGGCGCACTGTTGCTGGTGGTGTCCGCCGCCGCGCTTCTGCGCCGCTGGCGGACGGCGGCGGCCATCGGACTTGGGCTAGCGATCGCAGTGAAATTTCTGCCGGTCGTACTCTTGCCCCTCTACTGGAAGCGGGTCCGCATTCGCGACACTGTGCCGGCGGCAGCCGTGGTCGGACTCCTGTACGTGCCATTTCTTAATCACGGCCGCATGCCAATCGGCTCGCTTGGCACGTATGTGCAGACTTTCCGCTTCAATGGTCCCGTGTTCGCGGCACTCGATCAGGTGGTGCCTCCGCATTGGCTAGCTGGGCTGGCCGTGCTCGTCGGATTGGTGACTGCAACCTGGCTACGAAGCACAGCACCTGAGTGGTCTCCGGACCAATTTGCCTGGCCAATGGCAGCATCGCTTTTGTGCGCACCCGTCGTATTCCCATGGTATCTTCTCGGGCTGCTGCCATTTCTGACGTCGGCCTCGACACTGTTGATCAGCCTCTGGACAGTGACCATTGTCCCCACTTATCTTATGTGGCACTGGCGAACAATTGGGCGTCCGTGGGGCGCGCTCCCTGGTTGGGTCATGCTGCTGGAATATGGATGCGTGGCAGCGGCCGGTGCCGCGATTGCATTGCGCCGCCTCGTGCGGCCGGAGCTGCCTCGATACCCGACGGGCTAGTTTAGTCAGCCGATAGCATCAAAACGCGACCTTCTGCATCCGGAAGTCGCGTGGGCTCATCCAAAGGCAACATCCTTCAACTTACCGAGGAGCGAACTCTATGAGAAATGCCCGCCTTCGTATAACGACGATCGGTGTTCTGCTTTGCGGAGTGCTGATCCTTGCTCCAACCCCCTGGGCGCAGCAGCGCGCGCCCATTCTTGATCAAATCGCCAAGACTTACGGTATCGATTCGTGGGATCAAGTTGAGGCTATCCGCTACACCTGGAACGGGGAGATTACCGGACTCTTCAAGGCTGCTCACAAGTGGGAGTGGGAGCCTAAGACCAATAAGGTCTCCTTTGAAGGCGTGGGCAAAGACGGCAAGCCGGTCAAGGTTTCCTACGTGCGCACCGACCTCGGCAGCCAATCCGACGCTGTGAAGAACGAAGTCGACCCGAGTTTCATCAACGATAATTATTGGGTTCTGTTCCCTTTTCATGCTTATTGGGACAAGAGCGCCAGCGCGATCGATCAAGGCAAGTTTAACCTGCCACTGGGCCCCGGCACGGCCGAACTGGTCCCCATAAAGTATCCCGCAGATGGCGGCTACACGCCCGGTGACATCTGGGACCTCTACGTCGGTAAAGACAATCGCGTCGTGTACTTCGTCTACCACCGCGGCGGGGCCAAGCCGCCGAGCCGCGTCCTCGCAACCTGGGCAGGCTACAAAAAGGCAGGTCCAATTCTGTTCTCAACCGAGCACCTCGGCTTCGCCGATGGCAAGCCCCTGCACATCTTTATTTCCGACGTGGCGGTCAAGCTGACGGGTTCCGATGCCTGGATGAAAGCGCAGTGAGGTAGGCTCGTTCGAGTCGTTCATCACGAATCAGAACTATCTCGCGACCACGACGGTGGTGCAGGAACTGCTCAGCTTGGGTAAATCGCGATTTGCGGCCATGCGGATCTGCAGCGTCGGGCGCTCGCCCCGAATGATCGGACAATAAGAATCGGGCTGCAATAGTGCGCCTTGCAAGCGTCGCCGTCCGGCACATCCACCGTGGCACGACTCGCGGAACTCGCACTGATTGCAGGTTTGAGGAAGTGTCCGTGCTTGCTCGAAAGGAATTGAGCTCAGAATCTTGTCACCGGCGGAGATCAAGTCGGAAAGCGGTTCCCCGGATCCGGGCCAATAGACGCAGGGTTGTGTCGTGGCTCTTGGTGTCACTCGCACGGTGGTCACGCCACAACCGCCTCGGAGCGGGGGAAGCCCCACCATCGCGCGAACGAGCGGCTCGCCAATAGCGACTACATCGGTCTGTTCAAAGAGGCGCCGGAACCCTTCCCAGTACTCTTCGTAGCTGAGGGCATAAACGTCCGATCGCACCGCCTGGTACACATTCACTCGCAAAGGAGCGTCAAACTGCCTGGCGACTCGCGCCACGTCTGCTAAACGCAGGTAGTTCGATTTCATCATGACGGCGATGATGGTTGCGGGAATATCCAGCTTCCGACACCGTTCTGCCTGCTGGTGGATGAGTGCCCAATTGCCATGTCCACGCTGTGCATCCTGTTCGGCTTGCGTGGCGTAATCGAGAGAGAACTCGATGTCATGGAAGGCTCGCAGTTCCTCGTCTTCGAGAACGGCAACACTGTGGCCATTGGACGTGATGGTGAGCTTGACCGGTTTCGTCTGCAGGTAGGCCAGTATTGCCTTGAAGTCAGGATGCATGCCGTTCTCGCCGGTGCCGAGATTCACGGAGCGCACGGGCAGTCGTTCCATCACTGCCTTTACTTGATCGAGGGAAAGGCGATCCGCGCGAGTCGGATCGCGGTAGCAGAAAGCGCAGGCGAGATTACACTCGTTGGTGAGACCGAGCCCCAGCGCAATACCGTCATCAGCCGTCGTCATGTGAGATCCGGAGAACGAAGACTGGGCTGTGCGGTTGTTCATGCATCGTCCTTTATCACCGGAACTGCGCGATGCGCAAGGAAATGCGTGTATCGGGCGACTGCGGCAAACTCCGGCCGCTTGCCCAGCTTGCGCTCTAGCTCAAAAATCCGCCCGTACTCATCATCTCGCGAAACCCTCGGCGGCAAGTAATCCGATAGGACCCGTACGCCACGTTGCGCATTTACCGCTAACGACGATTCGAGCAACATGGCATGCATGCTCTCCGCCGTAAATAGCCGCACCCCTCCTCCGTACAGGGACTCCCGTCCCCACGCAGCGGTGAGATTATGCTCGGCCACGGCCAAGTCGCCGTCTTGTATTGCGGCCTTTAACACCTCACCTGCTTGGCTCCGCACCAATACCGAGAGTACGGCAGACGAGTCTCGCAACGTGCGAACTGCACCGCGCAACACAGCACCCGGGTCGTCGACATATTCCAGGATGTTGTGGCAAAGAATCAGATCGAACGATCCGGCGTCGAACAAGTTTGCCAATTGCGCGGCATCGCCGTGTCTCAGCGCGATGCTCTCCGTAACTCCTGCGTCCCGCACGGTGCGCTTGGCGAAATCGAGCATCGGTAGGGACGCATCCAGCAACGTGACATGAAGGCCAAGTCGCGCCAGGCGCGCCCCGATGGCGCCGGTACCGCACCCGAGATCCAACGCGTGCCAAGGCCGTGTCGTCTGCGGCAGAAAGTCCTGCAAGTTGGCAAAGGCGAGATCGAGGCGCAGTCGGCCCTCCGGCGTGTTGAGGTAGGCGGCGTACTTCGCTGCGCCGGCCTGAAACCGTTCGAAGTCGTCATTGGCGGTCATTTCCTTCATGCGCCACTCAGGCGAACTCGCTCCAATTCGAGTGTAGGCGAGTACGAGAGCGTATATCGAAAGGATTGGGAACGACAAGTCGGCTTCTCCCGCCTGAACCAGGTGTGTTCGTGCATACCTAATGCTCGAGATTCTGTTTTCGCAGACATCGCGACGAACGGGTACGGGCCCGGAGGAGCGACCGAGTTGGTCCTGAAAACCGTGTTGGAAGATAAACAGAGCGGCGTGGGCGCGCTGCTGCAGATACCGAGCAAGTGCAGCATCGGCGATTTCTGAGGCTGAGGCGCACGAGGACGCCCGCGTTCCGTGATTTAATGAAAGGCGAACACGGGTCGACGCGCGGCGAGGGTTGTGTCGAAGGCAGGTTCGACCTGAGCGGCTGAAACCGCGCTGAACGCAGGTCCGTCACGGCCCGGCTGGAGCCGGGCCTTTCAACCCTCACGGCAATGCGAGCTTTCCGCATTGCGAGCGAATTTGAGTCTGGAGACAACAAGAACATGCCGACACTGATTGTGAAGCCGACGCGTATCCAAGCCGCGGGGAACAAGCCAAAACTGATCGATGAATACGTCGGACGCGTGAATTCGGAAACTGCAGGCGCGAGCGTCGCGCACATGCGCAGTCCGGCGGGGTGGGTGGAGCCGGGGCAGACTCCGGAGTTTGACGAGTTCACGATCGTGCTGAAGGGAAAGGTCGTGGTCAGTCACAAGGACGGAGAGATCGAGGTGAACGCCGGACAGGCGGTGATTGCGCATGCGGGGGAATGGGTGCGGTATTCGACGCCGGAGGGTGCGGAGTATATCGCGGTGTGCCTACCGGCGTTTTCGATGGAGGCGGTGCATCGGGATGGGGAGTTGGTGCCTGGTGGCCAATGGCTGGTGGCGACAGCCGACCCGACAGAATGAAGGCGTTGTCCCCTTACAGGTCGAACAAATCCTCCCTGGTGGAAACCATAGTCTAGGCCGGACGATATCGCAAGCAGACCCAGGATCCTTCGACGGCGTTCGGCTTCCGCCTCCCTTCGCTCAGGATGATAAGTTTAGTTTTGTGCGGGCCGTTGTCTTGCAGACCACGACGCAGAATTGATCGTCAGAGCTGGTAGCCGCTCGGCTCACAACTTCGGGTTCGCGGTCATCGCATGTTGTCGAGGATCGAGCCGACGATGCCACCGACTACGCCGCCTTGCGTCGCTTCCCGCGAGGGCGTGGGCATGTACTCTCTCAACGCGTGAGCCAATTTCGCAAGGGGCAGCGTTTGCAACCAGATTTTTCCGGGGCCGGTGAGGGCGGCCAGGAAAATGCCGTCGCCGCCGAAGATCAGGTTCTTAATTCCTGGGACCGTCGTGATCTGGAACGAGACGCTGGTCTGAAAAGCGCCCACGTGGCCGGGATGCACGCGCAGGGTCTCGCCGGGCTGCAGGTCTTTCACGATAAGTTCACCGGAAAGCTCGATCCAGGCCGTGCCCTGCCCGCTTACGTGCTGCAACAGGAATCCGTCGCCGCCGAAGATGCCGGCGCCCAGAGACTGTTGAAAACCCAGGCTGATCTGCACTTGCGAAGTGGCGCAGAGGAAGCCGTGACGATGAATCATGTATTCGCGGCCCTGGCCGATTTCGACGGGCAGGATGTGGCCGGGCACCTTGGTGGCGAAGGCGAGTTCACCGCGCGCGCCGATAGCGCGGTACTCGGTCATGAAGAGGGTACCGCCGCCGGCGACGCGTTTCAGCACGCCGAAGAGGCCTCCGCCGCCACCCAGCTGCGTGTGGGTGGTCATCTGGATGGAGCTGCCCATCCAGGAGAGTTCGCCGGCTTCGGAGATGATGGCTTCGTTGGGTTCTAGGGTGAACTCGAGCACGGGCATGGTGCTGCCGACGATCTGGGATTGCATGGGAACTCCTTATATAAGCTGCGGGCGCTGAGCCACTAGCTACGAGCTTAGAGCAAACACATCCGACCTGACATTAGCGTTTTCACGGACCACCTAATCGTGCGGCGCGTCTACTTCTCTCCCAGCCAGAAGTCAACCGCGGCCTGGTCGACGCCTGATCCACCTCGCCACCAACCAACCGGATAGGGCCAATCGTCTTTGTGCCAAGGGGTCTCCTCGCGATCGGAAATTTGGGTCAACGATCGGGAAAAACCGGATCGCCCTGGAATTCGAAGAATGCCAGTGCAGCCGAGGATCGAGACTACAGCTCGACGCTGGTATTCGTTGCCCGGAACGAGCGGCTTTATTTCTCGAACCAAGTGAGCAAGCTTCGTCCCGACCGCCATGGACTCCACGGTGACCAGTATAGCCATTAGGCGATCCCATTCTATTTCTGGACGAGTCGGCTGCCACTCAGCCTCAAATCTCTCGAGAGATCGAAGGCAATATAGACCGGTTGTTCGTGGCGAACACCTCCCCACTTGTGCCGCTCAAAATTTAGCAAGTTGAAATCGGCATGCGAGGACTCGTAGCCACCACATACCTGACAACGCCGGCTACCCGTTGTCGCCCGAAACGCGTGGCGCGGAAGATTCAGCGTCCACGGCGTAACTACCCAGTGCGGAGCGAAATCCGGTGTGACCCGAGGCGATGCTATTTAAGAACGCGGTCCCGACCTGACGCGGCGCGATGCGGCTATGCAATTCTGCGATCCGTGTCAGCGTGCTGTCATCTGTGACATCTCGGGAGGAAACATCACGCCTGCCCGCCTCGCATACTCGCAGTCGTCGGGCGGGGTTGATGGCGTCCAACCAAGTTGGCCCGCTGAGTTCCAGCCCTTCGAGTTCCAATAGGTGTCGAACAGGACTTTTGGCGCGCGCTTGTCCTGCATAAGAGCTGGGACCTGTTTTTCTACTCCCATTCGATCGTACCCGGCGGTTTTGAGGTTATGTCGTAGACCACGCGGTTCACACCTTTGACTTCGTTCACGATGCGGCGGGAGATGGTTTTGAGGACTTCGTAGGGGAGCGGGACCCAGTCGGCGGTCATACCGTCTTCGGAGTGGACCGCGCGAATGGCGCAGGTGTTGGCGTAGGTGCGCTGGTCGCCCATCACGCCGACTGACATGACGGGGAGGAGCACCGCGAACGACTGCCAGATTTTCTGGTAGAGGCCGGCCTTCTTGATTTCGTCGACCACGATTTCGTCGCAATCTTTCAGGATGCGCAGGCGTTCTTCGTTGACTTCGCCGAGCACGCGGACGGCAAGGCCGGGGCCGGGGAATGGCTGGCGCTGGAGGATTTCTTCGGGCATGCCGAGGTCGCGGCCGATGCGGCGGACTTCGTCTTTGAAGAGTTCTTTCAGCGGTTCGATGAGCTTGAGTTCCATCTTCTCGGGCAGGCCGCCGACGTTGTGATGGCTCTTGATGACCTGCGAGGGGCCGCGGACGGATCGGGACTCGATCACATCAGGATAGAGCGTACCCTGCACGAGCCACTCGACCTTGCCTTCTTCTTTCTCGATGCGGTGGGCTTCCTGGTCGAAGACGGCGATGAACTCGTTGCCGATGACCTTGCGCTTGGCTTCGGGGTCGGTGATGCCGGCGAGGCGGGTGAGGAAGCGCTTGCTGGCGTCGACCGCGACGAGATGAAGGCCAAGTTTCTCGCGGAGGGTCTGCTGAACTTTCTCGAATTCGTTCTTGCGCAGGACGCCGTTGTTGACGAAGACGCAGGTGAGGCGGGCTTCACCGGAGGCGTCGCGCAGGGCGCGGTCGACCAGGACGGCGGCGACGGAGGAATCGACGCCGCCGGAGAGAGCGCAGATGGCGCGCCCGTTGCCGATCTGAGCGCGAACCTGTTCGATGGTGGCGTCGATGAAGTGCTGGGCAGTCCACGTAGGCTTGGCGCCACAAATGTTGAGGGCGAAGTTCCGCAGGATGTCGTTGCCGAGCGGGGTGTGATGCACTTCGGGGTGGAACTGGACTGCCCACATCTTTTGCGCGGGATCCTCGATGGCGGCGACGGCATGGGGGGACTTGGCGGTCAGTTGGAAACCGGCGGGGAGTTCCTCGGCTTCGTCACCGTGCGACATCCAGACGTTGAGTGTTTTCGGCAGGCCTTCAAAAAGGCGGGAGCCAGCGTCGTTGACTTCGACCTGGGCATGGCCATACTCGCGCTTGTCAGCGGGACGCACTTTGCCGCCCAGAGCATGCACCATGTACTGCAGGCCGTAGCAGATGCCGAGCACGGGCAGGCCGAGCGAAAAAACCTGCTGGTCAGCGACGGGCGCGTCGCGGTCGTATACCGACGACGGGCCGCCGGACAGGACGATGCCCACGGGAGAGAAGCTCTTGATTTCCTCAAGGCTGGCGTTGCAGGGGAGGACTACGGAGAAGACTTTGAGTTCGCGGACGCGGCGCGCAATCAGTTGCGAATATTGCGCCCCGAAGTCGAGGACAACGATCGCTTGAGTTTCCACGGATGAGTGTCTCAAATTCGGGGAGAGAGTGCAAAGCGGGGAGGCGTTAGTTGGCACTTGGCACTTAGCACTTCGCCAAATCGCAGTCAGCACTCAACTCCTACGACACGTTGGCTTTCGGCGGCTGTTGGTCGGGATTGAACAGGGGGCGGTCGCCCAGGATGAGTTCGTTCTGATCGATCCTCGACGCACCCGGCGCCAAGTTGGATTTGGTATCCGCTAATGACGGTTCGTCGACCCTGGCTGGGAGGCGGTCGCTAAGGATCAGTTCATCCTGATCGACCATAGCCGTTTCGCGCTGAATGCTCAGTGCCGATTGACTGCTCGTCGCGGTGGCCGGTGCAGGAATAACGGGTGGGAGTGCTGACACCGCAACCAGTGGAGCAGGTGGCGCTTCGAGAACAGCGACGTACCCAGCCAGCCGTCCGACCTGGAGCGTGTCGACGACCGCAAAATAGGCAAGGGTCAGGAGGATGACCGCGATCAATACAAACCCGACGGGCAAGACGCGCACGAAGGCCAGCGGGAACGTCACCACTGACGTCGCGACGATGAAGAGCACGAGGTGAGCGATGCCGAACCAGGTTCCGACGGCCATCACGGAACCGAACCGGTCACGACATAGGGCTACTGCGGAAGCGAGAGCTCCGAACGCATCTTTCCTCTTGCTGACTACGACGATCGATGCGATCTCCAGAAACCAACTGACCGACGACCAGGCCAGCCAGACCAGGCACACGATCGTCACTGCCAGGAAAAACGCAAGCGCGAGATGGGGGTCGGTGTCGGAGGAAACGAGCCCGGCGAGGATGATCGCGCCCACGCAACCGGCACACGCGGCCAGAGCGAGCGCGGCGCGAAGAAAGTGCAGGCCTACCAGCGATCGGAAGCGCCAAGGCGTCGATTGAGCTGCCTTGTTGTCGGCGGTCGTGGCGAGAACTTGTGGAGCGCTGTGCTGGGCGGCCCGGCCTCGAATGTAGTTCAGGATCGTGTCGAGGATTGCGGCGCGCCCGAACGAGGCGATGAAGATCCAAACAATGGCGAGGGCGGAGAACATCAACACGCCGGCTAAAACGAAACGAAGGCAGCTCCCATGGAAAATGTGAGCGAAAGCCTGCGAGATGAGCCAGGGCTGGCGCGTGCGCATCAGGAGCAAGTCGAGGTTGGAGACCGGCAAGGTGTCGAGGTACTCGATCAAACCCAGACCGAGGAGAACACAGGCAGCCGCACCGAAACTCCAGCGCCAGGCGACTTCCGCCAGCGGCAACGCGGGGCGGCGCAAGACGCTGCGAAAGCCTTCGAGAGTGGGAGACCAGGCGGACATTGAGTGCAAGGATAACGCATAAGGCAGGGGTCAAGTCTCGGGTTGCAGCTCCTCCGGTTTCAGGATTCATCGTCTCGGCCCCGACGCTCGGCGTTATCCGGTTCGCCACCAGTGGATGGTGCGCGTGGCCCATGTCGCGGTTTGAATGCAATGAAAAGCGAGAGCCTCAGGAGGGTTACCTGAATTTACAAACCATTCATAAATTTGTACTTCTGATTTATCGATAGCCTCGTGTGATGATATTTTCGGCAACCTCACCGAGGGTCGAGACATCCAATTCTGCAAGGGAGCTCCGAAAAACCTCGTACACCGAATCAGCAACCGCCGGGTGTCGTGTGTCGACTCCAGGCCCTCAACCACAATCTACCTGAGGAGAATTCTTATGAAGTTCGTGAAGTACTCTGTGGTGCTCGCAATCGTCACTTTCGGTCTTTCGCTGGGCGCGTTCGCCAAGGATCGCAACGAGGGGAAGTTTACGCTCACCGAAACGGCGCAGATCGGTTCGACCCAGCTAAAAGCTGGGGACTACAAGGTCAGTTGGGAGGGGACAGGGTCCGACGTGCAGGTGAAGATCCTGCAGGGCAAGAATGTGGTCGCGACCACTTCCGCCAAGCTGGTGGACAAGTCGCTGCGAACGGATGCCGTGACATTGGGCGGCGCAAGCGGCAGCGTAAAGACGGTCGACGAAATCGACTTCAGCAACCACAAGCAGGCCCTGGTGTTTGCCTCAGGCGAAACCGCCCAGAAGTAAGGATGGGCTGGGTTTCTTTTTTGAAAGAACGGGCGGGCGACCGTGTCCGCCTTCTTTATTTTCTGCAGCAGCTCGACAACGCCTACGCAGCAGACTTGCATTCAACGGACGACGATATTCACGAGCCTTGCGGGCACGTAAATCCAATTCACGAACTGCTTGCCGGCCATGGCGGCTTTGACTCTCTCATCAGCAAAGGTGCGTTCCCTCACTAGAGCCTCGTTGGCGTCGGCGGGAACGACGATGCGGCTGCGGAGTCTGCCGTTGATCTGCACCGGAATTTCGATCTCTTCTTCTTTGGCCAGCTCGGGCTCGTACTTCGGCCAGGGCGCGCGGAGCAGACTTCCTTTTTCGCCGAGCATCTCCCAGAGTTCGTGGGCGAGATACGGCGCGAAAGGCGCGAGCAACAGGACGAGAGTTCGTTGAACGTCCGCACGAAACGCGATCGGCGCCGGTGCACTCCCGTGGCTCGCAAACATCTCTTGCGCTGCGGTCAGTTCGTTCAGCAATTCCATCAACGCGGCTACAGACGTGTTGAAGTGCCAGCGCCCCTTGAAGTCTTCGGTGATACGCCGGATCGTCTGATGTAGCTTTCGCAGGATGCGACGTGCATCCGGTGTCAGATCTTCGGGGGCGTAGCCAGGCTTGTAAGCACTCGCAACCGCCGGTTGCTGCAAGAAAAATGTGTAGACCCGGCCGATGAAGCGACGAATGCCTTCGATCCCCGTGTCCTGCCAATCGAGGTCGCGGTCGGGGGGAGCGGCGAAGAGGCTGTAGAGACGCGCGGCGTCGGCGCCGTAGCGCGCGACCATTTCGTCGGGCGAGACGACGTTGCCGAGATTCTTCGACATCTTGGCGCCGTCTTTGATGACCATGCCCTGGGTGAAGAGGCGCTCGACCGGTTCGTCATTCTTGACGAGGCTGAGGTCGCGCATGAACTTGGTCCAGAAGCGCGAGTAAATCAGATGCAGGATGGCGTGCTCGACGCCACCGATGTACTGGTCGATCGGAAACCAGTACGCGATCCCCTTCGAGTCGAACGGGGCGCGGTCGTTACGCGCATCGGTGTAACGATAGAAGTACCAGGACGAGTCGACGAACGTGTCCATGGTATCAGTCTCGCGGCGCGCGGGACCTCCACACTTGGGGCAGGTCGCGTTGACGAACTCGGGTACGTTGGCGAGCGGCGACGCGCCGGTGAGCGTGATGTCGACATGGTCGGGAAGAAGCACGGGCAAGTCTTTCTCAGGAACCGCGACGATGCCGTCCTTCTCACAGTAGAGCATGGGGATGGGCGTGCCCCAGTAACGTTGGCGTGAGACACCCCAGTCCTTCAAGCGGAAGGTAACCGTGGCCTTGCCGAAACCATTCTTTTCGGCGAGGTCGGCCATCGCCTTCAGAGCTTCTGAACTGGTGAGCCCGCTGAATTGTCCCGAGTTCGCGAGCAAGCCGTCGTCGGCAACGAAGGGGAGTGGCGGATCCATCACAGTCTCGTCGCTGTCGCCGCCCGAAGGGAGAACAACGACGCGAACCGGCAACTTGTATTTCTTGGCAAATTCGTAATCGCGCTCGTCGTGGGCGGGAACGCTCATGATGGCTCCGGTGCCGTAGTCCATGAGGATGTAGTTAGCCACCCAGATGGGGAGCGCTTCCTGATTAAACGGATTCTTGGCGTAGCGTCCGGTAAAGACGCCGTGCTTTTCGATCTCACCGATGTCCCCGGCTTCTTTGGCCTTGCGTTGCTCGGCGATCAGCGTCTCGACCTTGGCGCGCAAGTCCGCGTTGTTCGCGGTCATGTCGGCCACGATGGGATGTTCGGGAGCGAGCTGCACCGAGGTCGCCCCGAAAATCGTGTCGATGCGGGTGGTGAAGACGGTAATGGTGGATCCGGCAGGGCCGACTGTGCCTCCCAGATCGAAGTCGACGAGCGCGCCTTCGCTGCGGCCGATCCAGTTGCGCTGCATGGTGCGCACTTTGTCGGGCCAGCCTTCCAGCTTGTCTAAGTCGCGGAGCAACTCTTCGGCGTACTTGGTAGTGCGAAGGAACCACTGCTCGAGTTCGCGCTGCTCGACGAGTGTGTCTTCGTGACGCCAACAGTAGCCGCCGACCACCTGCTCGTTGGCGAGAACGGTGGCGCACTTCGGGCACCAGTTGACCTTGCTTTTTTTGCGGTAGGCGAGGCCCTGTTCGAAGAGCTTGATGAAGAACCACTGGTTCCAGCGGTAGTAGTCGGGCAGGCAGGTCGTGACTTCGCGCGACCAGTCGTAGGCGAAACCGAGGCGCTTCATCTGCGCCTTCATGTTGGCGATGTTGGAGAGCGTCCACTCGCGCGGCGGCGTGTTGTTCTTGATGGCGGCGTTTTCCGCCGGAAGGCCGAACGAGTCCCAACCCATGGGGTGGAGGACGTTGTAGCCGTTCATCCACATATAGCGGGCGAGCGCGTCGCCGATGGAGTAGTTGCGAACGTGACCCATGTGCAGGGCGCCCGAAGGATAGGGCAACATTTCCAGGACGTAATACTTGGGCTTGGTCGAGTTGGGCTCAGCGGCATAAAGAGCGGGGTCCTGCTGCCATTGCTCGGACCACTTGGTCTCGACGCGCTGCGGGTCGTAGCGTTCGTCGCGGGTGGCGGTGGCTTTGTCGGCTTGCGGCATAGGGGCGAATGGATTGCTCAGGGTAATCCTATATTTTACATGGGGTACCCGCCTAGCGTCGTACCAGACGCTTCAGGACCTCGACATTCCTGCGATCGTCTCCAGGCTTGTCGATGGGCGTTTCGGCGATGAAGGCGGCGTGCGCGGTGCGCGGGTCGTTCAGCAGGCGACGGAAAGTGTCTTTGCCGATCCGGCCCTTGCCGACGTGTTCGTGACGGTCGAGCTTGGAGCCGCGCTCCGCTTTGGCATCGTTACAATGCCAGACGGGGACGTTCTTCAGGCCGATGGTCTGGTCGAGAAGCTGCAAAGTTTGCGCCAGACCTTCTTCGCTCACAATGTCGTAGCCGGCGACGTGCGTGTGGCAGGTGTCGATGCAGGCGGCGATGGGGACGATGTCGCGGAGGCGCTCGATCACTTCGGCAACCTGGTCGAAGCTGGCTCCCAGGGAATACTCGGCGCCGGCGGTGTTCTCGATCAGAATGGTCAGTCCGACCCGGGCGAGATCCAATTGTGTCGTCGCCGCGGCAATGGCAACGGAAATGCGAAGGAGACCTTCTTCCCGGCTCGTGCCGCGAAAGGATCCGGGGTGCAGGACCAGATATTCCGCCCCGATCGCGAGGGCGCGCTCGACCTCTCCACGAAAAGCTTCGACGGACTTCTTCAGAAATAGCTCGTTGCTGGCCGCCAGGTTCACAAGATAGTTGGTGTGAATGGCGAGCGGCTTGAGGTCGCATTGGTCGCGCAACCGGCGGAGTTCCTCACACTGCGGGCGGCTCAGTTCGTAAGGAGCCCATTGACGCGGGCTCGAGGAAAAAATCTGGAAGGCGTTGCACCCCAGGCGGTAGGCACGTTCGGCGGCGTTTTGCACTCCTCCTGCAATCGAAGTATGAATGCCGATGCGCCGGGAGGTGCACCGGGGCGGGCGTTTGGGCGGGGGAAGGTGGAGGATGTCCTGTTCCTGGGCTATGGAGCGGGGCATGGGGTGAGTATAGCGAGTCGATACGCGGACGGGAGCGTGCGCGCTACACGGGGTTTGCCGCAGTTTCGGAGGCGGGATACACTCAGGCACCTGGGGGGTGGGATCATGCTGGTCGTCATGCAGGCGCACGCCACGGATGAGCAGGTACGCGCCGTTTGTCAGAAGATCGAATCGCTAGGCTACCGTGCGCATGCCATGCCGGGGGCGACGCGGACGGCCATCGGCATCACCGGCAACCAAGGAGAGATCGAGCAGGGCACGCTGGATGAACTGGCGGGCGTGCAGGAAGTCATCCGGGTCAGCAAGCCTTACAAACTCGTCAGCCGGGATGTGAAGGAAGACAACACGGTCATTGCGTTCCCGGGCACGAAGGCGACGATTGGTGGAAAGAACCTAGCGATCATTGCCGGGCCGTGCGCGATTGAGAGCCGGGAGCAGGCGTTTGCCGTAGCCGAGCGTGTTTGCCGGGCGGGGGCACAGTTCTTCCGCGGAGGCGCGTACAAACCGCGAACTTCGCCGTATTCCTTTCAGGGATTGGGCGAGGAAGGACTGCGGATCATGTCCGAGGTCCGCGAGCAGTTCGGGATGAAGATTATTACCGAAGCGATCGATAACGAGTCGCTGGACTTGGTGGAGCAGTACGCAGACGTGATCCAGATCGGCGCGCGCAACATGCAGAACTTCTCGCTCCTCAAGCGGGCGGGGCGTGCGAAGAAGCCGGTGCTGCTTAAGCGAGGATTGTCGGCAACGCTAGAAGAGTTTTTCATGGCGGCGGAGTACGTGATGAGCGAGGGCAACTATCAGGTCGCGCTTTGCGAGCGCGGCGTGCGGACCTTCGCCGACCACACCCGCAATACACTCGATTTGAGCATCGTGCCGGCGGTGCAGAGGCTTAGCCATCTGCCGATCGTGGTGGATCCGAGTCATGGGACGGGGAAGCGTAATAAAGTGACGCCTCTGTCGCGGGCGTCAGTGGCGGTGGGTGCGGATGGGCTGATCGTCGAAGTGCACAATCAGCCGGATAAAGCGCTGTCGGACGGCATGCAGTCGCTGTTCCCGGAGCAGTTTGACGATCTGATGGTGCAGGTGCGGCAGATCGCGGCGGTGGTGGGCAGGGAGATCGTGGGGATCGGGTCCTCTCCAAAACAAAAGCAGGTCGAGGTTGCGCCTGCATCGGCGAGGTAGATTCTGGCATGAAGCGCCGGTTTCGTCTTCTTTCGATAGCTCTGCTGCTATCCGTCGGTCTGCACGCCCAGATCGCGGCTTCCGATCGCTCCAAAGAAGCGGTGGCAGCGGCCAAGGCGTCGCTACACGCCGGAGTTAATCGCGGTCTGGATGCGAGCGGGTATGAGATTCTGGGCAAGGTGAATCCAAAGGGCGTGGAGTTCTATAAGAGTTGGGGGTTCTATCCGGACCGGGTGTTGGCTCAGGTCCGGACGAAATGGTACCCGCTGATTTCGCAAGCCGAGCAGACGTCGGACAACCAGAGCGGAGTGGTAGTGGTTGAGTTCAGTATTAAGAGAGACGGCTCGCTCGGGAAGATCGCGGTGACCAAGTCTTCGCAAGAAAGGTCGTTAGACGCTGCGGCCCTGGAGGGGATTAAGTCGGCGGCGCCATTTCAACCCCTGCCAGCGGAGTATCACGAGAAATCACTGGCCCTGCGCTTTCACTTCGTCTACAACCAGGAACCTGGGCCCGACCGTCCGGTGTGCGGCGAACGGCGTCGTCGCGCACGCCACGATGGTGGGGCTTACAAACCGCCTCGCATCCTATCCCAGCCGGATCCGGAATATACGGAGGACGCGCGCCGGAGCAAGTATCAGGGTGTTGTTCTGATCGGTGCGACAGTCGAACCGAGTGGCGAGGTCTCGAACGTATGCGTCGAGCAGGCGCTGGGGAGCGGTCTGGACGAGAAGGCGGTTGCGGCCGTGAAGACCTGGAGGTTTCAGCCGGCCACTCGCGACAACCAGCCCGTATCAGACAATCTCTCCATAGAAGTGAGTTTCCACCTTTATTGATCTTCGAATTGATCAGGGCGTAGTCTTTTCCCTCCGGGGCCAGTCACTTCTTTGAAAAAACTCCTCTTCATCGCGATCCTCCTGCTGGTTCTGGGAGCGCTTGGGTGGTGGTATTTCCAGGAGAGCGCGTTTCCCAATTACGGGCCGACCTACCGCGAGTATGCCTACGTCACCAATGGCAAGAGCAATACGGTGACAGTGATCGACCTGCGCACATTTCAACCAGCGAAGACGATTGCGGTGGGGAGCGAGCCGACGGGGGTCGCGGCCAACCGCAAGAAGAATGAGATTTACGTGGTCAACACCGGTTCGAACAACGTGAGCGTGATCGACGCGGAGAAAAACCAGGTGGTGGCAACGATCGGGGTGCACGGGCGGCCGTACTTCATCGACGTGTCGGAGGATGGGAAGCGCGGATGGGTGGCCAACGCGGGGTCGGCCAACGTTTCAGTGATTGATCTGGGCCGGCGCGCGGTGATGGGAACGATTCGGGTGGGCGCGGCCCCGGGGCTGGCGCGGGTCTCGCCCGATGGGGCGACCGTGGTGGTGAGTAATCGCGGGGACAATACCATCTCGCTGATCGACAGCCAGCGGCTCGCGGTGCGCGCGACCCTTGCCGGCTGCCAGCAGCCCGGGGATGTGGCGATCGTGCCGGATTCGAGCAAGGCGTTTGTGGCGTGTACTGGGTCCGGGCAGGTGGCTTCGGTCGATCTGAAAAGCGACAAGGTTCTGACCCTGCTCGATGTGGGCTCGACGCCGGTGCATCTGGCGCTGAAGCCCGACGGCGGCGAGCTGATGGTGGCGAATTTCGATTCGGATAGCGTGTCGATTATCGAGACAACCAACAACGAGGTAGGGGGCAGCTACCTGATCGGAACGAAGCCGGCGCGGGGCGTGGTCTCGCAAGACAACTCGCGGCTGTACGTGAGCAACTTCGGCTCGAATACAGTGGCAGTCTACGATATCGACTACGGAAAGATCGTGGCGACGCTGCCGGTCGGGAGCCGGCCGGATGCGCTGGCTTTGTCGCCGGATCAGAACTATCTGCTGGTGGTGGATTCGCAATCGGGCGATGTTACGGTGATCCAGAAGCGGCGGCCGCGCAAGCTGGAGCCGAGCGAGTATTCACTACTGATGATGATCCCGGTGGGAGTGCAGCCGAACAACATTGTGGTGAAATCGTTCATGATGACGGGGGCGGCGCGGCAGTAAGGCGCGCAGAGGCTGCAGATCAGGATGAGTGCAGATCAGGATGAGTAGACATTTTGGGGCGGGATAGCTTAGAATCACGCTTCGAGAACATAACGCCCGTGCGCAGAGCTTGCGCGCGGGCGATTTTTTTGCTCCGAGAAAGAGATGAAGTCATGAAGAACGCGCTATATGGCGATGAAAAGTCCATTGCGGACGTCGTTCACCGGTTTGAGCGCTGCGAGTTCGGAGTGGAGGAGTTCACGCACGCCCGGCATCTGACGGTGGCAGCCTGGTATCTCTGCCATCTTTCGCCTAATGAGGCCCTCGTGCGCATGAAGACGGGGCTGGTCCGATTTATTGAGCATCACGGCAAACAGGGATATCACGAGACGATCACGCGTTTCTGGATGGAGATTGTGGGGAGATTCGTCGAAAGCATGTCGAGGGATGCAGCGATCATGGAAACAGTGAATAGAGTCGTGGAACGCTATGATAACAAGGATGTTCTATTTGAGTACTACTCACGCGAGCGAGTTCTGTCGGAGCGGGCCAAGAGACAGTGGGTCGAGCCAGACTTGAGGCCTCTCGAATGCAAGGAAAACACAAGGTCCCTCCACTCGGCTTCGCTCCGGTCGGGATGACAGGCCAATGTTTGTGACCGCAGGCTAGCTCTTCGCGGCCGAGCTCGCGGCGCAGAATTGGTCGAAGGCCGAGGTGAGATCCGCAGCAACCGCGGGAGCCTCGCGGGTTTCGATCTGGCTGCGCTGCATCATGTAGACCAGCTTGCCGTCACGCAGGATCCCGATGGACGGGGAAGACGGTGGATATCCGGTGAAATAGGAGCGGGCGCGTTCGGTGGCGTCGCGATCCTGGCCGGCGAAGACCGAGTAGATGCGGTCGGGCCTGGTGGCATGTTGCAGCGCAGCGCGGACGGCGGGACGCATACGTCCAGCGGCGCATCCGCACACGGAGTTGACGACGATCATGGCAGTGCCGGGTTGGGCGGCGGCGCGGTCGACGTCGGCGGCGGTGCGGAGCTCCTGCACACCAGCCTTGGTCAGTTCTTCGCGCATCGGGATGAGCATGAGTTCGGGGTACATTCGGACTCCTTATTGGACCTGCGTGTCGATTGTAATACGGGCAGGATGCGTGGCTGCCGGTCGTCGATGCAGAGGGAACCTTCATGGCCACGACCAGCAGCATGCAGCCAACCTCGGCGGCTGAAGCCGGTCTCGATTCGAGTCGCCCTCGGCCCGGCTGAAAGCCGGGCCCCTTCAAAACTAAACCGAGTTCCAGGACTTTGACCTTCCCGCAGCTGGTTCGGACCCGACCGCCTGCAAACCGCCCCGTAAGGAAACCCGAAGTGGTAAGGGGCTGCGGGCTGCACCTCTCCGATCGTTTATATTGAGTCTCGCACTCATGGAAATCCAGGAGAACGTTGTGCTGGCGCCGCTGACGACTCTACAGGTCGGAGGACCCGCGCGCTATTTCATCGAGGCCAGCGATGCCGGCGAGGTGCGAGCGGGGATCGAGTTCGCACGCTCCAAAAACGCTCCGCTGTTCGTGCTCGGCAGTGGGAGCAACCTCGTGGTTTCGGACCGGGGCTGGCCCGGTGTGGTGTTGAAGGTTGCGATTCTGGGGATCAACCATCGCCATGGGCACGCTACGGCTTACTTTGACGTGGGGGCCGGCGAGGATTGGGATGGATTTGTCGCGGCTGCCATCGTCCACAACTGCGCCGGGATCGAGTGCCTGAGCGGGATCCCGGGGAGCGTGGGCGGAACGCCGGTGCAGAACGTGGGCGCGTACGGGCAGGAAGTCGCGGAAACGATCGACTCGCTGGTGGCAATCGATATGGCGAGCGGGGAGGAAGTCGAACTCGAGAAGGACGAATGTGGCTTCGCTTATCGGACGAGCATCTTCAACACGAGCGCGCGGGGAAAGTATGTAATTTTGCGAGTGACGTATGCGCTTCGTCATGATGGGCCTCCAAGTCTCGCGTATGCGGATTTGAAGAAGTATTTCGCGAAGCGAAGCCAGCCGCCCACGTTGGCCGAGGTGCGGGAGGCGGTGCGACAGATTCGCGCCAGCAAGTCAATGTTGCTGACCCCGGGGGATGAGGATTGCCGGAGCGCAGGATCGTTCTTCAAGAATCCAGTGCTCTTGGCGGCGCAGTTTGAGGAACTCAGGCAGCGTGCTGCCGCTCGCGGTCTTGAGGTGCCGAGTTATCCGGCGCTGGAGACGCAGCAGAAAGTCTCGGCGGCGTGGCTGGTGGAACACTCGGGCTTTCCGAAGGGCTACCAGCGCGGACGAGTTGGGCTCTCGCGCAAGCATGCGCTGGCCATCGTGAATCGCGGTGGGGCGACGGCGGCGGAGATCGTGGCGTTGAAGGACGAGATTCAGCGGCGCGTGGATGAGGAGTGGGGAATCGGGCTGGCGGCGGAGCCGGTGTTTGTGGGGTTTTGAACGGCAGTCGTTGGTCGTCGGGCCGCGCAAGCTCGACGTTCGCAAAGACAGATGCTCAATGACTGCGATCTCGTTACTGACCGTCGATTCCTGTACCCGGTTTGATCACATCAATCCCCGCCAACGATCAGATCCCGCGCTCCCTGAAAAATTCCTGAACATTCCGGAACCAAGCATGGTCTTCAGTTACAGGAGCCGACGCGTGGTGGCTGGAACGGTGACTGTGGACGAGGCGCTGACGCGGCAGCACACGAGCGAGGAACTATTGGAAGCAGCCGTGTACGAGCACTCGCGGCTCGTGTTCCGCATCGCCTATTCAGTGCTCCGCAATCACGAGGACGCCGAGGATGCGACGCAGGAAACGTTCATCAAAGTTCTTCGTCAGAGCCGAAAGCTGGGGCAGGTTGAGGATCTGCGCGCATGGCTTGCGCGAATCGCGTGGCGCGTGGCGGTCGATCGGCGCAAGAAGGCTTCGCACGTTGCAATGGAAGATCTTGAACATGGCGGCACAGCGTTGCAATCGTCGGAAATCCCGGCAGACGACGCTGTCGAGGAAGTGCAACTGCATGGTCTGCTGGGACCAATGATCGCTTCATTGCCGGTCAGGCTACGAGACCCAATTGTGCTGTCGACAGTCGAGGAGCTTTCCGCGAGTGAGGTCGCGCGGGTGCTCGGCATCAACGAGGCCGCAGTGCGGTCGCGGCTGTTCCGGGCACGGCAGATTTTAAAAGAGAAGCTGGTGCAACGGTTAAGCAGGAAGTGAAGTAAGGGTACCAGATATGGAAGAACAGAATCAGAAGCGCAGTAGCAGCGGACACGATCAGGCGGGCAGAGAACTGAACCGCGTGCTCGATGCGGCGCTCGGGAAGTACGCAGCGGTCGAACCGAGGGCGGGACTCGAAAAGCGAGTTCTGGCCAATCTGCGCGTCGAGCGAACACGGATCGCGGATCGCGGGTGGTGGCGATGGAGGTGGGCGGGAGCACTGGCGACAATTGTTGCTGTCGCGGTGGCTCTGGCCTGGAAGTCGGGGAAACAATCTCCGCCAATAGTTGCGAAGCGTACGTCGGTCACAATGCAGAGTCCGGTAAGTCTTGGGACGCATATGGCGTCTGGCGACGGGGGTGTGCTCCGGCTGCAAGGCCACTCAATGGGCAAAACCGCGAGACACCCGTTGCGGGCCCAGTCAGCCCCGGCAGTGATCCCCAGGCTCGATGTGTTTCCCTCGCCGCAACCGCTGAGTGCGCAGGAGAAGATCATGGCAAGTTATGTGGCCGAATATCCGGAGCAGGCCGCATTGATTGCGCGTGCCAGGATGGACGCCCTTCGGCACGATGTAGAGGAGCGTAAAGCGATCAGGAGTGATTTCGGATCACAGCCATAAAGAAATTAAGAGCAGCCAGCAACCATGTTCAAGGAGAGCGAACAATGACAAAGAGGATCTTGTTGACCACCGCACTGATGATTGCGCTCACAATTGTGGCTGACATCAGGCAAGGCTTCGCCCAGGACTCAGCCAAGGCTGCTTCCGCTTCCGACGCCGCCGAACCAGGACACGCCTATCGCCTCGACTTCAGCGTGAGCGAGATCGAGAATGGCGAGAAGATCGACTCGCGCCAGTACTCGATGAACGTGAGGGGTGGCGACGTTAACGAAGTCAAGATTGGATCACGCGTTCCGATCGACACCAAGAACGGAGAGTTCCAGTACATCGATGTCGGGACCAACATCTGGTGCGCACTCAGAGACCGCAAGGATATTTCATGGGTGGGCAACGACCTCCTTCTCAATGTGAAGTCGGAGATCAGCAACTTTGCCGTGCCAGAACAACAGGGTCAGAACATGCGACCGATCCTTCGGCAGCTCAAGATTGATGCCAGCATGATTGCGGAAGTCGGCAAGCCTCTGGTGATTGGCAGCGTGGACGATCCCAATTCCAAGCGGCAGTTTCAACTGGCTCTGACTATAACGAAGCTCAAATAACTCACGTTGCAGCCGCAAGCTACCTGGCGGCAAGTCTCGCCGCCTGCTTGAATATGTCGACGAACATCCTGCGGGTCAACTTCCCCGTCTGGGTGTTCTGGTTAGAGGGGTGGTAAGAGGCGAGCAGAATCATACCGTCAGGCAATTCGTATTGGGCGCCGTGCGCGAAATCGTACGGCGCTTTGCTTTTCAGCAGGCCGCGGCGCTTGAGGTAGTTCAGATAGGCGTCGAAGCCGATCTTGCCCAGGGCGACCACGATCTTAAGCTTCCTGAGACCTTTGATCTCGCGATCCAGGTAGGGTGCGCAGTTGGCCAGTTCCTCGGGGAGCGGCTTATTGTCGGGCGGGGCGCAGCGGGCGGCGGCGGTGATGTAGAGGTCGCTGAGGTGGAGCCCGTCGTTGCGATCGGTGGCGGTCGACTGGTTAGCGAATCTGGTTTCGTAGAGCACCGGGTACATGAAGTTGCCGGAGGCGTCGCCGGTGAAGGGGCGTCCGGTGCGGTTGGAACCGTGGGCTCCGGGGGCGAGGCCCAGGACGAGGACGCGGGCATTGGGATCACCGAAGCCGGGCACCGGCTTGCCCCAGTAGTCGTGGTCACGGTAAGCGCGACGCTTCTCGCGGGCGACCTGTTCCCGGTAGGCCACCAGGCGGGGACACTTGATGCAGGCCACGATTTCGCGATTGAGTTGGGCAAGCCACGTGGGGCAATCGTTCGACATTTAGCCTCGGTGTCGCGGTTGGGGGTTTCTTTGTGAATCATTGTAAGGCCGCAGTAATCCCGCCCCCAGCGCCTGAAGGCGCATCGAAAAAGAGCGCCATCATGGCCTGCCTGAAGGCATGCCACGATTACGAGTCACAATACCCGGGCGGTAGGTCCTAATGAGGCGTACCTACAGGTCGGCAAGAACAGAATGGGGCCCGGTCGGGGGCAGGCCGATCGTCCGCAGCTTCGCACGAAAGGCTCGATTTGGGTGAGAAGATCGACCTTTCGCGTTTGACGCTGCTCTCCCCCACTCTTTACACTTAGAGGGTCGCAGTGCGGGGCTGCTTGTCCTGCCTCCTGCCCAAACGGGAATCCCCCCGGTCGAAGTTTCGAAAGGTACCTAGTGAGCCCCACGGAAACGAAAGAAAGCACCAAGCGGGAGATTTCGGTTGAGATCCCCGCCGCCGAAGTTACGCGCGAGACCGACGCGCTGATTCAGAAATATCAGAAACTGGCCCGCCTGCCGGGGTTCCGCAAGGGACACGTGCCGGCGTCGATTATCCGGCAGCGCTTTGCCGAGGACATCAAGACGGACGTAGTCGAGTCTTTGGTGCCCCGGTACTTCCGCCAGGAAGCCGATAAGCAGGGGCTGATCCCGGTGTCGCAGCCACAGGTCACCGACCTGCACATCCACGATGGGGAGCCGCTGCGGTTCAAGGCAAGTTTTGAAATCCTGCCCGCAATCAAGGTGGACGGCTACAAGGAGCTGCGCGCCGACAAACCGGTGATCGAGATCACCGACGACGAAGTCGCCCAGGCGTTGAATCATCTGACGGAGCAGCACGCTACCTACAAGGCCATCGAAGGACGGCCGTTGGCGGATGGCGACTTCGCCCAGGTGGCGCTCGATGGGAAGCCTAAAGTTGGTGAGGGCCAGCCGGTGCACATGGACGATGTGCTGGTCGAAATTGGCGGCAAGAACACGATGCCCGAGTTTAATGAGAATCTGCGCGGGGCCTCGGTGGGAGAGGAAAAGACATTCGAGGTGAAGTATCCAGAGGATTCTTCCGATAAGCGGCTGGCTGGCCAGACCTTCGACTACACCGTGAAAGTGCTGTCGCTGAAGCAGAAGAGTCTCCCCGAACTGAACGACGAGTTCGCGAAGGAGTTGGGCGAGTTTACGAGTATCGAGGACGTAAAGAAGCGCATCCGCGAAAACATGGAGGAAGAGAAGCGGCACACCGCAGAGCACGAGGCCAAGGACAAGCTGGTGGCGGAACTGGTGAAGCGCAACGACTTTGAGGTTCCGGAGGCGATGGTCGACCGGCAGATCGACGTTCGGCTGGAGCGCGGGTTGCGAGCGTTGGCAGCTCAGGGCATGCGTGCCGAAGACATGAAAAAGATGGACCTGAACCGGCTACGGGCGGGACAGCGCGACCAGGCGTTGCAGGAGGTAAAGGCTTCCCTGCTGCTCGACAAGATTGCCGATCTGGAGAAGATCGAGGTCGGCGATGAAGAGATCGATCATGAAATCGAGGCGCTGGCGACACAGACAAAACAGACCTCGGAGGCGGTACGGGCTCGTTTGACACGGGATGGGGCGCTCGATAGGATTAGAAACAGAATCCGCAACGAGAAGACCCTCAAGTTGCTGTATCACCAGTCCGCGTAGCGGACCACTTTCGATCCTCTCCCCGCAAGGTGAAATCGCAGTCGGGGCAGGAGTGTGGCAGGTGAACTTGAACGATCCGAAGATGATGCTGGTGCCGATGGTGATCGAGCAGACCGGACGGGGGGAGCGCGCGTACGACATTTATTCGCGCCTGCTCCGGGATAACATCATTTTCATCGGTACGCCGATTGACGACAACATCGCGAACCTGGTGATCGCACAGATGCTGTTTCTGGCGCAGGAAGATCCGGAGAAAGACATCCAGCTTTACATCAACTCGCCGGGGGGATCGATCACGGCGGGAATGGCGATCTACGACACAATGCAATACGTGAAGAATGACGTGACCACGATCTGCATCGGGCAGGCGGCGTCGATGGCGGCGCTGCTGCTGGCAGCGGGGGAGGCCAAGAAGCGCCTGGCTCTGCCGAATTCGAGGATTCTGATCCACCAGCCTTCGATGGGCGGGCTGTCGGGGCAGGCGACGGACATCGACATTCATGCCCGGGAGATCCTGCGGATGCGGGAAATCACCAACCAGTTACTTTCGAAACATAGCGGGCAGAAGCTGGACAAGGTAGAAAAGGATGTAGAGCGCGATTTCATCATGAACGCGCAGCAGGCCAAGGAATACGGAATCATCGACGATATCATCTACAAGACGAAGTAGAGGTATGATCGGCGTTCGCCGGTCGCAGTTCTACTGG
>Ga0307479_10000627_pt1 | contig 31690 bp, 26 predicted proteins | sample atmos_gasesECM4C_FD_203743 | JGI IMG/M metagenome (GOLD analysis project Ga0307479, IMG submission 203743) | Hardwood forest soil microbial communities from Morgan-Monroe State Forest, Indiana, United States - atmos_gasesECM4C_515 | ecosystem: Environmental > Terrestrial > Soil > Temperate...
TGGGTGTGATCGATGAAGTCGGCGCGGGCGTGACGGAATGGAAGAAAAGCGATCGCGTGGGAGTGGGTTGGCATGGCGGGCATGACTTTGTTTGCCCGAGCTGCCGGCGCGGGGATTTTGTGGCGTGCGTGAATGGAGCGATCACCGGGTTTACGCGCGATGGCGGTTATGCGCAGTTTATGCTTGCGCGGCATGAGGCATTGGCCGCGATGCCCGATGGGCTTGATTGGGCGGACGCAGGGCCGCTGCTGTGCGCGGGGATCACCACGTTCAATTCGCTGCGGAACAGCGGGACGCGCGCAGGAGAGCTGGTAGCCGTGCTGGGGATCGGCGGGCTGGGGCATTTGGGAATTCAGTATGCCTCGAAATTCGGGTATCGCGTGGTGGGGATGGGACGCGGGCCGGAAAATGCGGTGCTGGCGAAGAAGCTGGGGGCGTTTGCGTACATTGATACCAAGGCGACGAATGGTGCGGAAGAGTTGAAGAAGCTGGGGGGAGCGAAGTTGATCCTGGCGACGCCGCCGAATGCAAAGGCGATGGCTGACCTCGTGGATGGATTGGGCGTGGGAGGGAAACTGCTGATCGTTGGAGCGCCATTTGAGCCCATGGAGATTTCGGCTTTGCAGCTGATTATGGCGCGGCGAGCGGTCCAGGGTTGGCCTGGGGGGACGGCAATGGATTCGCAGGAGACGCTGGCGTTCAGCGCGTTTGCAGGAGTGAGGCCGATGATCGAGAAGTTTCCTCTGGAAAAGGTAAATGAAGCCTACGCCCGCATGACCAGCGGCAACGCCCAATTCCGCGTCGTCTTGACCATGTAACCAAGACCCGTCTCGGCCCTTAATTTGATGCGCTCCTGCACCCTCCCTCTCGTCTGTCATCCTGAAGCCATCCGACGAGGATGGCTGAAGGACCCCAACTCTCACGCGACCGACCAACAAGTGTCTCCAGATGATGCCCCTCGCCCGACTTGCTTCACCTCAGTAGGCCCATACCCCCCTCCCCCCTGTTTTTTGTAAGTGTTGATTCCAAAGATAGTTAAAGTCCTTTGTTTTGTTACACTTTTACAAGTGTTGATTCTAAAGGGGCTTAGGGGGGGCGGTCTGTTTGCAAGAAAGTAACTGGGTCAGGCATAATGATTTTGAAGGAGTTAGGAGAACTACGTGGCGGGCGCCCATTGCTCGCAGAGCACCCTCCTACGCCAGGTCTACGGCGGGCAGGCGGAGGAAGGGTGCCGACTTAACGTAGGCATTATAGCATATTGGTACCGTATGTCAATGATTACTTGTAAGTGGTTTTGATGCTGAGGGATAGCGGGGTGCCCGCGGAGAGCGGGAACGGGAACAAGCAAAAAACACCTCACCCTAGCAGACCCGGGCCACCTTCGTACTATAACTTGACAGTTCGTTAGGCGACTCACGTCATTTCATCGGCCCGTGTCCGATCTAGGGAGACAAGCGAATCCAGTGCGCCACCCGCCAAAATCAGGACCCCCGAACAGATTTTTAAGCGATTAAGTAGAGCCTCCGATTGCTCCGATGTGACTCTGACAGACGTGAAGACCATCCTGTTTGCCGCAGGACTCGATGCCCTCTGTGAAGGAATACCAAGAAGAAGTGACGGGCCTATTCCTGAGCGTAAAATCGGCGCTCAGGAGGAACGTAGAAATGTCGTGGAAGCGGATTGTCGTACTAACCTCACTTGCTTTTCTCACCGTGGGAGTCACCAGCTTTTTGATGGGCCAACCTGCCCCAACCGCCGTCAAGCAGCCAACCGTGAACGCTTCGCAGGTTGGCCGGTATCAAATCGTCTTCAACCCAAACATAGCAGCGTACACATTCCTACTCGACACTCAAACAGGAAATACATGGACCCCGGTAGAAATCACTAATGCTAAGGGCAAACCGACAATATGGAGGTTCAAGGAACGCGTGGACAACCAGCAACAATTCATCGAATGGTCTGCTCGGCAACAAGTAGAAAGCAGCGATCAGAACGACAAATGAAGCTGCGAGAAATGAGTGGCGTTCCTGAGCGTACAATGGGCGGCTAGTCGGAACAGGCCGGAGTTGAACCGTGATTATGTTCGCTTTTATTTCGCTGCTGTGATACGCTTCTCTGTGGGGGAGTGTTTCGATGGCAGACAAACCTGAGTATGTTGACCGGCTTAAAATAGTGGATCGCACCTTCGTCGGGCACGACGACAACCTCCGAATGTGGGGGAAACTCTACGCCAGCCAAACAGGTCAGACAGTCGGTGGCTGGCTGTTGCACTCGTGGAGTGAAAACGGCGCACCGTACTGGCAGGCAGAGCAACACTGGTTTGATAGAGGTGAAAACAAGTTCTATCACGCTTACTTGGACCTCGATCGTCACTCCATGAACCTACAAAGGGAGGATAAGGACATTGATCCCAAACGCGCCAGCTTCATCCGGAAGATGACGGGTAAGTGGGAACTGGAATGGTTGCAGGAGCAGGTAAAGTGATGGCAACACCTTGCGTATGCATTGATCAAAGGTGCGCTCACCCTAATGGACAGCCGTGTGGTAAGCCGGTTGAGAACCCACAGGAGATAGAGATCGGCGACGCCTCCAGTCGTGTTGACTTCAAACCAATCGCGCGGGTCAAGAAAGACATTTGCGAGGGGTGCTGGAAGCGCGTTACTCCTCTATGGGACAGGATCACAGAAAAGGTTTTTCGAATTTGGTCCTGAATTTTGTCCTAAAGCTGTCCTGCCAGCACGCGGTTCTAGCGGTTCTACAGGTTCATAAGGAATTGAATCCACGTAAGTTACTGATTCTCCGTGCCGGGTAAACCTTTAGGATGAACACTTATGAAAAACACGGGGGGAGGAGGTACCTCCCGTCTTCGCTTCCCTTGTTCACCTCACTCCCTTGCCCTTGCTCACGGTGGGGGCTATCCTGAATGTGATACTGCCATGAAGCGCGTCTACCTGGACCACAACGCCACCACGCCCGTCGAGCCGGAAGTCCTCGACGCCATGCTGCCCTATTTGTCGGCCGAATTCGGCAATGCCGCTTCCATCCATTCCTTCGGCCAAAGGGCGCGCGCTGCGGTAGAGACCGCGCGCGAATCCGTCGCCGCATTGCTCGGAGCGCGCCCTCAGGAAATCGTCTTCACCAGCGGCGGCACGGAATCCGACAATCACGCCATCTTCGGCATCGTCCAAGCCGCTGGCGGACACGAAAAGCACGTGATCACCACCACCATCGAACACGAAGCGGTGTTGAACACCTGCCAGGCTCTCGAAAAGCAAGGCGTCAGCGTCACCTATCTTTCTGTCGACCGCGACGGCCTCATCGATCTCCAAGCTCTGCGACGCGCCATCCGGCCCGAGACCGCGCTCGTCTCCATCATGCACGCCAACAATGAGTTGGGCACCCTCCAGCCGCTCGAAGACATCGGCCGTGTCGCCGCCGAAGCCGATGTCTACTTCCACACGGACGCTGTTCAGTCCGCGGGCAAGATTTCGATCGACGTGAAAGCGATGGGAGTGGACTTGCTCTCCCTCTCCGGGCACAAGTTCTACGCGCCGCAGGGCATCGGCGCCCTCTATATCAAAAGCGGAACCCGTTTGCGCCAGTTGCTCTACGGCGGGCATCACCAGCGGGGATTCCGGCCGGGCACGGAAAACGTCGCCGGCATCGTTGGCCTTGGCAAAGCCGCCGAAATGGCCCGCGCGGCGCTGGCGCAAGATGCAAAGCGCATAAGCGCCTTGCGCGACAAACTGGAGCACGGCTTGCTCGCGCGCGTCCCCGATTGCAGCGTTAACGGCGCTCGCGCACCACGCACGCCCAACACGACAAATCTTCTCTTCCCCGGCCTCGAAGGCGAAGCCCTCGTGATTGCGCTCGACTTGAAGGGCCTCGCCTGCTCCACAGGCGCGGCCTGTTCTTCCGGCGCTCTCGAGCCCTCGCATGTGCTCACCGCGATCGGTCTTCCGCCGGAAGAGGCGCGCGCCAGCTTGCGTTTCAGCCTCGGACGCCACACCACCGCCGAAGAGATCGACTTCGCACTCGAAGTCGTCCCCGCAGCCGTCGCGCAGTTGCGCGAACTTTCTCCCACCTATCGCAAGGTGGCCGAAGCCCGATAAAATAAACTTTTGATGATCACATCACCCCAATTCGATACCTTGCCTGCCAGCGCCGAAATGCAATCGGGCCTCGTCGCCGTCGCTATGTCCGGCGGCGTGGACTCCTCCACCGTCGCGGCCCTCCTCCAGCAACAAGGCCGCGAAGTTGTCGGCCTGACCATGCAGTTATGGAACCAGCGCCGCCTCCCCGAATTGCAGGGTGAGGGCCCGGCACAGCACCGCTGTTGTTCGCTCGACGATGTTTATGACGCTAAGCGCGTCGCGCAGCATCTGAATTTTCCGCACTACGTCGTGAATTTCGAGGAGCAATTTGAACGGCGCGTCGTCCGCTCCTTTGTGGATCAGTATCTCGCGGGGCGCACGCCCATCGCCTGCACAAACTGCAACACCGAAGTGAAATTTGAACCGCTACTCCGCATGGCGCGCCAGATTGGCGCGGAGCGCCTGGCGACCGGTCACTACGCGCGAATCCGCCAAAACGAAAAATCCGGACGGTGGGAACTCCTCCGCGCGCGCGACGTATCGAAAGATCAATCCTATTTTCTGTGGGGGCTTTCGCAGGAGCAGCTCTCGCGCAGCGAATTTCCGCTCGGCGAACTCACTAAAGAAGAAGTGCGCGCGCTGGCGCGCCGCGTCAATCTTCCCGTCGCGGAAAAGCCCGAAAGCATGGAGTTGTGCTTCGTCCCGAATGGCAATTATGTGCAATTCATCCAGGCTTATTCGCGCGAACGCGGAGTCCCGCTCGAAAATGGCGAAGGAGAAATTGTCAACGAGGAAGGCGGCGTGATTGGCCGCCACACGGGGGTCCATCAATTCACGATTGGCCAGCGCAAGGGCCTCGGCTTCGCCGCTGGCAAACCGCTTTACGTCCTGTCCATCGACCCGGTAAATAATCGCGTCGTTGTCGGAGAAGACGCCGCGCTGCGAACGTCACTCTGCGAAATTGAAAACGTAAATTGGATTTCCCGCGAAATTCCAAACGCGCCTTTGCGCGCCGCCGTGAAGATCCGCCACAAGCATGAAGCCGCCGCGGCTACCGTCGAAGCGACGGACTCCACACGCGCACGCGTGACGTTTGACGCGCCGCAGCGCGCCATCACACCCGGCCAAGGCGCCGTTTTTTATTCCGGCGACGTTGTCCTCGGTGGTGGCTGGATTCGTTAGAAAATGAAAAGATTCGAGGGGAAATTTCAGTCAAGGTTTAAATAAAAAGTTCTTCTTCGTGCTCGAGCGGCTCATCGGGATTCGCTCTCCCACGCCGCGAACGCAGCAGATCAAGTCCCACCTTGATGCCTTGCACCAGCGCCGAAGCTTTGCGCACCGGGCGCCAGAAACTCGTGCGGAATTGCGACCCCGCGTCCTCCACCGCTTCAAGCGCTCCCGTCAAAATCCTGTCGGCATGAACAAGCTGCCCACGCAAACGGTCCGCAGCCTCCGTGACCACGCGGTCCACCTTCTGCGCTTGCCCTCTCGCAAGGTAAACTATATGAGAGGCGTCCGCCACCATGCCGGAAATCTTCGGCTGCGCATCATCGAGCAGGATCTGAATCCGCGTCAGGATAGGGCCAACCCGTGCCTGCAATTCGCCCACGAGCCGGTTTACGTTCTCCGTTGTGCGGCGCATCTGGAAATACAACGCCGCCAGGATTGCCATTTGAAGAACGACGGCCACCGCCGTCACCGCAGTAAAGATCGCCACCCACGTTTGCATTCCAACCCCGCGCGCCCCCGCAAAAGGGGCACAATCCTACCACTACCCTGCTACCGGCCCGTCCCGCTTCAGGACTTCGACTCCCGCAGATATGCTTCGCGGCCAGCCTCGACTGCGGCAGAAATCGAATCTTTCTTGCGCGACGCCACTTCCTTGCTGCGCTCGATCAAATCGTCCGCGCGTTCGCGGAGTTCGCGCGCCTTACGTTGCGCGAAGTCACGCCCTTCATCCGCCTTCTTCGATAAGAAATCGCGCGTCTCATCTCCAGACTTGGGAGCGAAAAGTATTCCCACCAGTGCGCCGATGCCGAGACCCACGAGGAAATAAGTCACCTTGGAACCTACGTTGTCCGCCATAACAACCTCCTCGGAAACGGTAACATAGCTCGTATCGAGCGGCAATACGGGCTAACCACTAAGTGTCTTCAATACCGGTTATCCCGCCCCCCTCGCCTTCCAGGTGCGCCAGAATTTTTTCCGCCGTCTTGGCGGAAACTACTTGGCTTAACTTCTCCTGACCTGCCTTCTTCAAATTGGCAACGCTTCCGTACTCGCGCAGAAGCCTTTGCGCCGTTTTCGGCCCAACCCCGGGAATCTCACTCAGTAGCGTCTCCGTTTGCCGTTTTCCGCGCCGCTGGCGATGGAAGGTTACGGCGAAGCGGTGCGTCTCATCTCGAATTTGCTGGATCAGATGGAGAACCGGAGAATGACGCTCCAGGAATATGGGTTCATCTTCCTGGCCAAAGATGTAGAGAATTTCTTCTTTCTTTGCGATGCTCACGAGCGGCTGATTGATGATTTGCAACGCGTCGAGCGCATGCGCAGCAGCGTGCAGCTGGCCGATTCCGCCATCAATTAAAATCAAACCCGGCAGCGGTTTTTTCTCCTCCTGCAGCCGGCGGTAGCGTCGCGTGACCGCTTCGCGCATGCTGGCGAAATCATCGTTTTGACTGCGCGCCCCGTTGCCCGTTTCTTCGCCGCGGATGATAAATTTGCGGTAATCCGATTTTTTCATCCGTCCGTTTTCCCAGACCACCATCGAGGCAACCGTATCCGTTCCCTGGATGTGCGAAATGTCAAAGCTCTCGATGCGCCGCGGCTCCTCCGGCAAATTGAGCGCGTTTTGCAGTGCCTCCCCGATCGCCTTGGACGTGGGTTTCAACACGCGGAAGCGCTGTTCGAACGAATGTTTCGCGTTGTTTTCGACGAGGTCCAGAAACGCGCGCTTCTGCCCGCGTTGCGGCGTGTGGATTTCCACTTTATGTCCGGCGCGCTCCGCCAGAGTTTCTTCCAGCAGCTCGCGGTCTTCGAACTCCACCGGCACATGAATTGCCTTGGGCAAATATTCGGATTCGAGATAGAGCTGCTTGAGCAGCGAGGGCACAAATTCCTGTGGATCGAATTCCTCGAGTTCCTCCCAGTAAAATTCGCGGCGATCCACAACGCGGCCGCCGCGCAAATGGAAGAGATTGGCGGCAACCAGCGGCGGCTCCGCGTAATACGCCAGCACATCCGTGTCGTCGCCTTGCGCGGCGGCGATGCGCTGGCGTTCTTCGATGTCCTCGAGCGTTCGAAGCAGATCGCGGTACGCGGCGGCTTGCTCGTACAGCTCTTTTTCAGCGGCGGCTGTCATCCGCCCTTCGAGGCTTTTGATCAGGTCGTGACGCCGTCCTTCCAAAAAGAGCCGCACATCGCGCGCCGCCTCCGCGTAACGTTCGTCGGTGGTGAGTCCGGTGACGCAGGGGCCGAGGCAGCGCTTGATGTAATACTGCAAACAGGGGCGTGGGTGCGAGCGCGTAAGATCCACGGTGCAGGAAGGAATCAAAAAGCGCTTGTGCACGAAGTGAAGGATGCGGCGCGCCAGGCTTGCGGGAAAGTATGGGCCAAAGTAAAGCGAGCCGTCTTTCTTGATGCGGCGCGTGAAGTACACGCGCGGATATTTTTCCGCAAGGGTGAATTTGATGTAAGGGTAGGTCTTGTCGTCGCGGAGAACGACGTTGAACTTCGGACGATACTGCTTGATGAGATTGTGCTCGAGAGCAAGAGCTTCGCGCTCGTTGCCGACCAGAATGGTCTCAAGCTCGGCGATTTCGCGGACCAGCGAGCCGGTCTTTGCATCGGCCCAGCGGGACTCCAGAAAATACGAACGCACGCGGCTGCGCAACGAACGTGCTTTGCCCACATAGAGAACTGTGCCGCCGGCGTTCTTGAACAAATAGACGCCCGGACTTTCCGGTAGAAGCGCGGCTTTTTCGCGGGGTTCCATTAGGATTCCGTACGGAAGTCTTTTAACCGCAGACAACTTCCATCATACTAGAGCGAATCGGAGAAAAGGGAGAAGACGGCCGTGAGACGCGGGATCTGGATTCCCTGGGTTTTCGTCGTGGCAATGGCTTCCCTGCTCTGCCAGGCGCAGCGGATTCACGCGCAAGAACCGCAAGAATCTTCATCGAAGCCAGCCGAGGCGCCACCGGCCCCACAACCAAAATCCCCGGCAAAACCAAACAAGGATTCGGCCACGCAATCGGCTCCCGACCAGCCGACATGGGATCCTCTGCGTGCAGAGAAAGATCTCGAAGTAGGCCGCTTCTACATGAAGAAGGGCGACTGGGACGCGGCCATAGATCGCTTTCAAGACGCCACCACGGCCAAGCCGGGATATGCCATTCCCTACCTCTACCTCGGCGAAGCGCAGGAGAAAAAGGGGCTGAAGAAACAGGCGATCAAATCGTACACGCGGTACCTCGATCTGTATCCGCATGCCGAAGACGCCGAAAAAATCCGCAAACGGATTGACAAACTCTGGGGCGAGGTCGGCAAAGAGAAAAAATCAGCGGGCTAAACGGTCGAGGACGCGGCGGGCTTTTTCGAATTCGGCAAAGCGTTTTTCTTCTTCCCGAAATTCCTTCGAATGCGAGACCAGGCTGCAGCCGGAACGCCGCGTCGGATGTTTGACGTGCAGCATCTCGTGAAACAGCACATATTCCACCGCGCACCGGGAAACGTCGGGCCTGTCCATCCGGCGATTCAAGAGGATCTGGTTGGGGCCGGGATCATAGCAGCCAAACTGGCGGCGCCAGTTTTTCACGCTCCACCCGATGTGCGGACGACGCAAACGCCCTTCAAAATACGCGCCATTCAGACGGTCAAATAGATTGTCGAGATCGAAGTGACGCCCGCGAGGTTCCGCCGCTGCGGGACGAACGCGGCCCCTGCGCATGCGGCTGATGCGGCTGCGCGTGCGGTGCGAACGCGCATATTCGAGATACGGCGCCGCCAGCGAGGCGGGGGCTTTCCGGCGGTAGACACGCGCAAGCAGCAGGGCAGCCGCGCCTTCGTGCACCACGCGAGGCGCGCGCCACAAAAGATCCGACAGCCGCACATAGACCGCTTCTTCGCGGCGGCGAATAGTGAGAACCAGGCTGCTGTAAGGATAGAACTCAACGTGGAACTTCGGGGGGCGGCCCTCACAGCCGAGCCGCGTGAACATGCGCTGGAAAAGCGGCTCTGCACCCGGGACAAGAGCGATCCGCCGCCTGGTTCGCATCAGCGCTCGTTCCTCCGCCGCACGGGAGGCGGAGCAACTTCCTTTTTGGCTTTTTCCGCTTCGTTCATGGCATCCCTCGTGCCTTCGACCGCGTCGTCGAGGTTGTCCTTGTAAATTTCGAGTTCCGGTCCGTCGGCCGACAATTTCTCCAAGATCGCGAGAAACTCTTTCGTACGCGCGGCCATTAAGTCGATTCCCTTGCGGATATTTTCCTGTTTGTGAATTCCCAGCTGAATCAGGTCCGCCGCATCGTCGACACACCCGACATACGCGTTGAGCAGCGCGTTGAGTATCTCTTCATGTTTGTTGAGCGCGGGATGATCGAGCTCATACTGAAATTTCTTGAGGCGGTCGTCAGCGAACGTCAGGAACAGCTTTACGCGATCGTTAGTAGTTTCCGCGTCGCGAATTTTGTCGGCCTCAATCGCGCTCAGATAATCCTTTTGTTGCGGCGGCTTCGCGAGAGCGTTGCCGGCACAAAGCGGAAGAAAGAGAAAAATGGGGATTAGTTTGGAAAGAGGCCTCATGGCTGCTTCTCCGCGGGCGGAGCAACGGGGTGCTCTCCCGGACGCCGTGGGAAAAGGAGACGAAGTAGCTCGTCATTGATCGCGCCAAGGTCCTGACGCACGAGGCGCAGCGGCGGCCGGTATTCGACGGGGGCCACCACCAGGATCTCCTCCAGTTCGCGCAGCCCCCTGTGTACATGAAATTGCAATTGCTTATACCCGTTGGAGTGCCGCTCGGCATCCGGCTGGTTTTTCTTCAGTGCGTCGAACGCCGCCCGCGCGTCATCGCGGTATTTTTCCATCGTCAAACCGACGGCGCTGTAATCGCCGGCATTCCCGGATTTGCGGGCTTCCTCGAATTGCGCATCGCCCAATTTCTCGAAAATCTTCGTTTTTCGCACCGCATCCGCCTCGCGGTCGAATCTTGCCTGAAGCTCCTGTACTTTGTCCGCCGCGAACACCCCCGCACAGATGAAGAATATTGCGCCGGTAAGAACCGCCAGTCGCACCCCGCGGGCTCCCATTCCTTTTTACCTTTTTTGATCGAGCAACCGCCGCAATAGCTTGCTGCGTTGCTGCGCTTGCCAAACTTGATTCGAGTCCTTATCCGGCGCGAACTCGAGAAATTTTTGATACGCGTCGAAGGCCATCTGCGCCTGGTTCAGCTTATCGTAGCAGAGCGCGCGGATAAACCACGCGCCTGCGCCGGGCGTTTCCGATTTCGCAATGACGTCCAATGCCGCCAGGGCGCCCGGGTAATTTCCCGCCAGATAAAACGTGGAGCTGAGATCTTTCCAATACGTCAAATTATTCCGGTCCAGCTGGATCGCCACATTTAATTCCTTCTCGGCTGCGGGAAAATCGCGCTTCTGCAGAAACAAGCGCCCGAGCCCGCCGTGCAGCTGCGCATCGTTCGGAGCGAGTGCAATGGCTCTCCGCAGCGTGGCGATGGCCTCGTCCAGATGGTTCTGCGCGATCTGAATATCGGCTCGCAAGCGAAGCGAATCCAAAGCAGGCGGCTGCCCGGCGCCGCTGCGATCGAGTTCCGCAAGCGCCGTGTCGTATTGCTTCTGGTCGAGCAGGAGATGCACGAGCCGCGCTCTCACCGCGGAATCTTGCGGCTGGATCGCAAGGTAGGCACGGTAGGCATCCGCTGCTTCAGGCTTTTTTTGCGCGTCAAGGCTCTCTGCAAGGCCCTTCAGCGCCGAAGGATCGCCCGGCTGAATTTCCAATGCCTGCCGGAATCTTGTTTCCGCGTCCGCGGGTTTGTTCTTTCGAAGTGAAAACCACCCGAGATAATTGATGGCAGTCAGGTCCTTGGGGTCGAGATGTAGGACGCCTTCAAATGTCTCCACGGCCCCGGCTTCGTCACCCGATCGGTCCAGCGCTACTGCCAGAAGAGATCGCGGCCGGCTTTCTGCCGGAAGAAGGTCAATCGCCTTGCGCAGCGGAGCGATGGCAGCTGCAGGCTGCTGATCGAGCATCAGAATTCCGAGGTTGAGGTACGCTTCCGCCAATTTCGGATCAAGAGAAATGGCGCGCTCGTACTCGCCGCGAGCGTCTTCGGTGCGTTTCAGTGCGGTATAGGCGTAAGCGATCTGAAAATGCGCGTAGGCGAAATCGGGTTGCTCCGCCAAAACCTTCTGAAGGGGCGAAATCGCCGCTTCGAAATCCTTCTTGTCGATGTCGCGCTGCGCTTCATTCAGCAAATCGTTCAACGGATTGCTGAGTTTCTGAACCTTACCCGCAGGCGCTTTCCCCTGCTGATTCTGCGAGGGAAGACCGCTTGCCGGTCGATGGGGCGCGGCAAAAACCACAAGCAGTAGGGAGATGCAGGCGCGTTTCATGGCTCGACGGAAGTGATGTTTGTCCCGATGCCGATTGTAGCCGAAGGTCCAGATGAGTTCGATGCGCCATTCGCGGGATGTTTTGCCTGGCCATTCGCTTGCAACACCCGCGAAAGATAGCGCCCCGTGTGCGACTGCGCATTCCGCGCGACCTGCTCCGGCGTGCCGGTGGCGATGACTTTCCCGCCCAGGTTTCCTCCTTCAGGACCCAGGTCAATGAGCCAATCGGCCGACTTGATGACGTCAAGATTGTGCTCGATGACCAGAAGCGAGGCGCCCGAATCGAGCAGTTTGCGGAAAGCGGCGAGCAGCTTGGCGATGTCATCGAAGTGCAAACCGGTCGTGGGCTCATCCAGAATATAGAGAACGTCTTCATTTTCCGTGCGCGAGAGATGCGCGGCAAGTTTCAGCCTCTGGGCCTCGCCGCCGGAGAGCGTCGTGGCGGATTGCCCCAGCCGCAGGTAGCCCAGCCCGATCTCGTTCAGGACTTTCAGCTTCGAAATTACCTTGGGGACGGTGGAAAAAAAGGCCAGCGCCTGGCGCACCGTTAACTGCAGCACTTCGTGAATGTTCTTTCCGCGGTAGCGGACCTCGAGCACGCCGCTCTTGAAGCGCGTCCCGCGGCACTCTTCGCAAATGAGCTCCACGTCAGCAAGAAACTGCATCTCAACAGTGACTGTGCCGTCTCCCTGGCAGGTTTCGCACCGTCCGCCAGGAACGTTGAAGGAAAAATGGCCGGCGGCGTAACCGCGGCGTTTGGCGTCCGGCGTATTCGCGAAAACTTCACGGACGGCGTCGAATGCCTTCAGATAAGTCGCCGGATTCGAGCGCGGCGTGCGGCCGATGGGCGACTGATCGACGATGACGACTTCCTTGACGTGCGCATCGCCTTCCAGGCGGTCGCAAAATTCCTTGACGCTGCCGCCATTTCGCCGCGCCGCCAGCGCGCGGTAGAGAACGTCGTGGACCAGCGTAGATTTTCCCGAGCCGCTAACGCCAGTAACCACGGTAAGTGTCCCGAGTGGAATCATCAGGTCCACATTCTGCAGATTGTGGAGACTCGCGCCAAACAGCTTGAGAAATTTCCTGGATGGTTTGTGACGATTGTTCGGAATGGGAATGCGCAGCTCGCCGCTCAGGTAGCGCCCGGTGATGGAGCGCTGCTCTTTCAGCATGTCTTCGTAAGCGCCGGCGAAAAGTAATTTTCCGCCCAGCTCTCCGGCGCCGGGGCCCAGATCCACGATGCAATCCGCTGCGCGAATTGTGTCGAGGTCATGCTCCACGACGAGGACCGTGTTACCGAGATCGCGCAGCGATTTCAAAATATCAATCAGCCGCTGCGTATCGCGCGGATGTAAACCGATCGACGGCTCGTCCAAAACGTAGAGCGCCCCGACTAAATGCGAGCCGAGCGATGTTGCCAGTTGAATGCGCTGTGACTCACCGCCGGAGAGGGTCGAAGTCAAACGATCGAGCGAAAGATAGTCGAGTCCCACTTCATCGAGAAATTGCAGCCGCGTTTTCATTTCCTCCAGGATTTTGTCGGCGATCTTGAGCTGCGCCTCCCTGAGGTGCAGCGTTGCAAAGAAAGCGCGCGCTTCCTTGACGGTGAGCTTGCAAAGATCCGTGATTGATTTTCCCGCCACGCGCACGGCGCGGGCCTCGGGACGCAATCGCGTCCCGCCGCACTCCGGGCAAGTGGCGTAGCCGCGGTAACGGCTTAAGAAAACCCGCACATGGAGCTTGTATTTTTTCCGTTCCAGCCACTGGAAAAAACCTTTTACGCCCGCGAAATCGTTCTCCGGGTCGCCTTCGAGCACGCGACGCCGGTGTTCCGCGGAAAGTTGGCGCCAGGGAACGTTCGTGGGAATTCCCCTCGCGCGGGCCCACTTTTTGGCGTCCTGAAATAATGCGCGATAGCGCGGCTTGGTCCAGGGCTCGATGGCGCCTTCCTCCAACGACTTGCTGGGGTCGGGCACCACGAGATTCAGGTCGAAGTCGATGGTGTTTCCGAAGCCCTGGCAGCGCGGGCACGCGCCGTAAGGATTATTGAACGAAAACAGGCGGGGCTCCGGCTCCTGATAGAGGGTACCGTCGTTCTTGCATTCGAATCGTTCGTTGAACGTGAGCCGTTCGGCGGGATTTGCAGCGTTATCGTCGGGAAATTCAAGGATGGCTTCGCCTTGCCCTTCGCGGTAACAAATCTCGATGGAATCGACGAGCCGCGAACGTGATTCGGGATTGACGGCGAGGCGGTCAACGAGGACGTAGACAGACTTTGCAAAATCAACATCGAGCAAAGTCTCCGGCGACGAAAATTCGTGCACGCGCCCGTCCTGATAGAGCCGGTTGAAACCCCTCTTCTGGAGATCGAGCAACGCCTTGCGGAGCGCTTCTTGCGGTGGCGCTGCGTTTTTTTTCTTCGCGCCGCGGTGCGCACCCAACGGCTGGGGCTGGGCGATTTGAAACGGGTAAAGAACATAAAATCTCCGGCCGGGCACCAGGGAGAGCACGCGCGTAGCAATTTCGTCAGGGCTGTTGCGGCGAACTTCGGCGCCGCATTTGATGCAAAAGGTCTGCCCGCAGCGCGCAAAGAGCAGCCGGAGATAATCGTAAATTTCCGTCGCAGTGGCCACAGTGGAGCGAGGGTTGCGCGTAGAGTTTTTCTGGCGGATGGCCACGGCCGGCGCGATGCCGGTAATTTCGTCAACATCCGGCTTTTCCATGCGTTCCAGGAACTGGCGCGCGTAGGCGGAGAGAGATTCAACGTAACGGCGCTGGCCCTCGGCATATATGGTGTCAAACGCGAGTGAGGACTTGCCGGAACCGCTGACTCCAGTCAGAACGGTGATGGCATTGTGAAGGATTTCGACGGAGACGTTGCGCAGATTGTGGACACGGGCGCCACGTATGCGGATGACTTCTTGCTCCGTCATTGTCGAGGTGAGTTCGTTGGTTGCCAAGGGGAAGCCTAGACAGCGCGCTTGGGGCGCACTGCCCAAACTTAAAATTATACGACTGGGGCGAAAACGGAGCAAACGCGGGGTTGCAGCGGACTACGGCTCCTGAATGAGGCTGATCTGGCCGACACCGCCCTGCACCTTCAGGCGGATGGTGATGGGGGACTTACCGTAGGCGGCGTTGGTGTATTCGTCGCCGTTGTGCTTAAGCCCGCTCGCGTCAATAGTGCCGATTCCGCCGGAAGCGTTCACGATCACACCGATTTTTCGCGGCAGGCGGATGACGGCCTGGCCGACACCGCCCTCGATGTCGGCGTCCAAATCCTTTTTGCGATCGCCGGTCAAGTCCACCTCGACCCTGCCGGCGCCCATATTGACGTTGAGATTCGTCACGTCGAGTTCGCGAAGGCGCAAGTCTCCCTCACCGGCGCCCATATTCATGTTCAGATCCAGCGGCACGCTATTGCTAAAGTGGAGGGTCCAAGTGTTGTTCGTCCCTCCGATATTGGGCTCGCCACCTTCCTGCGAGATTTTCAGTTCACCCTTTCCCCCGTCCACGGCGTACTCCACCCGGGGAGAGCCGTCCCGCGGGTAGTACTCAAAATCAGCTTCCAGCAGATGGGAGGATCCTCCGCGCAGGGTGAGCTGACCGGCGGCGATGCTCAAGTCGGCCCGTACGGTCTTCGCGCCCGCGAGGTCCACGGTCCGCGCGTCGTGGCGCAGGGAAGAAGAGAATCCACGTCTGTGCGAAAAGCCGCGGCCATGCCAGAAGAGCACCACGAGCACGAGAACGAGGGACAGGACGCCGATCGTCACGCCAAGGGAAGACCCGGGAGCCGCGTCCGGATTCTGCCGGCGCCGCGAAACATCCCAAAGTTTGCCAACACCGAGAAAAATCAGGATGAGCGGCCAATAGGTCGTCAAGATCGGCCAGGGATCGAAAGAGGGGCGCCAGTTGGCGTACAGAAACAGTCCGCCGATGGTGATGAGCAAAACCGGCAAAACGAGCGAACCATGCCGGGGTGTCCCGTCTGGAGCCATTGCACACCCTCCCATTCTTAAATACGCACGCTGCCGCCAAAAAGTTCGATGCGCGAGTGTTTCTCTGGATGATTGGGAGGATAGTCTGAGTCAGAAGCGCGGTCAAACTTCATTGCGATGTCCCGGTGGGACAAAAACGCAGCAGGTTGTCTATGCTAGAGTTCCACGGAAACGACGGCAGAGGTACGCGATGGCGCCTTTTGAAAAACCATTTGAAAGAATCGTGTGGATTGTTCTGGACAGTGTGGGCATCGGAGCGCTTCCGGATGCCGGCGACTACGGCGATGTGGGCCGCGACACGCTTGGGCACGTCGCGGAATCGCGGCCGCTCGCGCTGCCAAATCTCGTGCAGCTGGGGCTCGCGAATATCGCGCCGCTGAAGCATCTGACTCCTGCGGCGATGCCAATCGGCGCGTACGGAAAAGGAGCGACGCATTCGCCGGGAAAAGACACAACGACGGGACATTGGGAAATGGCGGGCGTATGGCTCGATCAAGCGTTTCCTGTGTATCCCAAGGGTTTCCCACGCGAGTTGATTGGGGAATTCGAGCGCCGGATCGGGCGGGAAACTCTGGGAAACAAGCCTGCCTCCGGCACGGAGATCGTCAAGGAGCTTGGGGAAGAACACGTGCGCACGGGCAAGCCGATTGTGTATACGTCGGGCGACAGTGTGTTCCAGATCGCCGCGCATGAGGGCGTGATTCCGATCGCCGAACTGTATCGCATGTGCGAGATTGCGCGGGAGCTTTTGGATGGACCTCATCGCGTCGGACGCATCATCGCGCGTCCCTTCGAAGGAACCGCAGGACATTTTGTGCGCACTCCGCGGCGGCATGATTATGCCGTCGATCCGCCAACGCCCATGCTGATGGACTTGCTCGCGGAACGCGGCGTGCCGGTTTTCGGGGTGGGGAAAATTCACGATATTTATAACGGCCGCGGAGTTTCGGACTACGTCACGACAAAGAGCAACGCGGATGGAATGGAGAAGCTCACGGCTGCGGTTCGCGGACGAAAGCAGGGACTGATTTTTTGCAATCTCGTGGACTTCGACATGTTGTACGGGCATCGCAAAGACGTCGAAGGATTTGCAAAATCGCTCGAAGAGTTTGACCGGCTGCTCGGGCCATTTCTGGCGCTGCTCGGCAAGTCCGACCTCCTGATGATTACAGCGGATCATGGCTGCGATCCCGATCAGCGCTGGCCGACGACCGACCATTCGCGCGAGTATGTGCCGATCCTAGCTTTTTCTCCGGCGAGCGGAGCAGACCCACTCCGGCGGGCAGGGACGAATCTCGATATTCGCCAGACGCTAGCCGATATGGGCCAAACCATTGCGGAGAATTTTGGCGGCAAGATTCCCCACGGGAAGAGTTTCTTGAAGGAAATAAGGATGTAGCTCAGGGCTTCAGCCCCGAGGCTTTCCCCCACCATCGGGGTTCGCCTCTCGTTAGTGGACGGTGCTTCGGAAGGCAGCACGAATCGTCATCAACGCTAGGTCGCATAGGAGGAGCAGCAAAATGGACGTCGGAAACAAAGATCGAATAAAGCCATCGACCAAATTGCGCAAGCTTCTTTCTGAGCCCGGGCTCATCAAAGGCGTAAATATCTACGATCCTTTAACGGCACGGATCGCCGAAGATATCGGATTCAAATTCATTGCCATGGGCGGGTGGCAGGTTGGGGCGCAATTGTGCGTCACTGAGCCGCTCCTTACAATGACTGAGACCATCGAGTCGGCTCGTTTAGTCACAAAAGTCGTTGACATCCCGCTTAAAGTCGACTGCGGTGGCGGATTTGGCGAGCCGATCCATGTGGCGCGAACAATCCGCGAGGTAGAGGCTGCGAATATCGCCTGCATCCATCTTGAAGACCAATACTATCCGAAGCGAGCTTCCTATCATCGTGGGGTAGAGGAGGTTATTCCTGTTCCGGCCATGCTCGACAAAATTAGGATTGCGGTCGAATCAAGGCGGGATAATGACTTAGTGCTGGTCGGACGTACAGACTCGTTGTTAACTCATGGGCTGAGCGAAGCGATCAAGCGCGGCAATGCTTTTCTCGAGGCAGGCTGCGATGTGGTCGAAGTATTCCCCAACACTGTCGAGGAAGCTAGCCAGATCGCTAAAGAAGTCAGTGGACCTCTTCTTCATGTGAATGTTTCTGGTGATCACGGCGACCTTGGCCGTCCTAATTTCAGGTGGGATGAACTTGAGGAGATGGGTTTTAAGATGTGTATTGATGCAACCACGGTAATTCTGTTGGCCATGCAGGCAGTGCGGAAAGGTTTGGAACATTATTTGAAGCACGGATTTCCGCCCGAATATGTTGTTAATGACCGGGAGACAAGAGAATACGTAGAACGGGTCATTGGCCTTCCAAGACTTTACGACATTGAAGCTAAAACAGTATTTTCGCGTTCGAATCAGTCGTTAGCAAAATGAATCCGCAATCTATAATCTTGCTGCGAATGGTTTCAGCGGCGGTCCTGCCGGCCGGAAGGGCAGACCTAGAGAAGCAGGCTGTGCAAATCGCCTCAGAATGGGTATTCTCCCCCGGCTTGTGCAATGGAAAACCCGTCCCGGTAGTCGCTGATCTCGTTGTTCACTTTCCACCGCAATGACCACTTCGATATTTCTGTGGACTTCGGTGCTGGTCACTCACGTCGGCGGATCCGGGGCAACACCCAACAGTGTAGGTGAAGGGACTTAGCGGCAATGGGCGCGGCTCTTGCGTGGAGCGGCGCCGAGCAGTTAGGGTGGTCCACCCGCAGGACAAGAGAAGAGGGGCGCAACATGCTGCGCCCATACAAAAACAATCAGGGAAATTCACCACCTGCCGGGGGCGAGCGGGCCCGGGAAAATGACGGGATACACAACGCTTGCGTTCATCGCGCCGCCGGCGGCTCTTGCTCACCGGGAATTCCGACCAAGGAGCGATAGAACGCAACGGCCCGGTTGATTGCGGAAGACTCATTCCCCGCGATCCGCCGGTTGGCGTTCTTTCCCGTGCGCACGATGCTGTAGAAGCGCCAGACGTTATCCGATTCGCGATCCAGAAAGTAGATCGACTGCATCTCACCCGGGTGAAGGATAGGTATGAAGAAATAGCGTATCGTGTTGACGTTCTCGACATCGAAGACGATCCGGTCCGCCGAAGCCTCAGAAATGTGCATTCGGTAGATGGCTTTGCCAGAAAGGTTATCGGCCTGTTCAAAGTAGAGTACTTTGCCTTCCTTCATCTCATCGGGCGTGAAGTCTGCGCGGCGTTGAGCAGGCTGCAAGCCGGTCAAGGCATAGGCGTCCGAAATTAATGTTTGCCACTGCTTGTGAGTGGTCGACCAGTAGCGCATGCCAGCGAGTTCTGAAATTGCCCCGATGTGGCGAAGCAAGCCCTCAGCTTCCGAGGTATGGTGAAATCGCGCGGATATGGTTACCAACCTCGTAAAGCCCACCGCTGCCCAACCGGTGCACGCCGGCGATATCCAGTCGCGGCCGAGATCAGACTCGCTCCATGACTTCACGATGGCCGAATCATCCAGACCAGGATAAGGCGGAATGGGTTCGTTTCCGCATGGCGGCTGGGGTCCTAGCTGTGGCGCAGCACCGCTGATGTGCTCCGACTGCAGCACGAAGGGAGAAAGCCGGAAGCGATCTGACTTCTGGACAAGACAGACCGCGGGCAAGACCAAGAGCAGCAGCGAACAAGCGAGCGCATCCCGGGACCGGGACGGGCAACTCTTAGTTCGCATGATGAGCATTATCCGTCCTCCTCCGGACAAGGTTGCGTTCTGTCTGATGCAGCCGATTCGGGAAACTGGCGCGTGATACGGTCCGAACCCGCGGTGCAGAGGTTCGATTATCAAGACTCTATGGCGGGTGTCGATAAAATACAACTTGACGCTTGGCCAGTGCGCAATAAACGCTTAAACCAAACATTGTAAGAGCACACTCGAAGCGTGACGTCGGATAGTGGGAGAGATCCTTTCCGACCGAGTCGGAATCGTGGGTCGACTCGCTGCGCTCGCTCAGGATGACTATCCTCGTCGGATAGTCAGTTTCCCGAAGCGGAGGAAGGACTGTTCGGGGCGTAATAGCCGTTGCGGGTGCGGGCAACGAGTTTGCCGCGGCCGTGCGGTGGGATGACTTCTACAGAAACGGCGCGGAAGGTGCCGTCGCGCCTGGAGTTCGACGGGTAGTAAGCCAGGGTGTACTGGTTGCGAATATCGTGGGCGACTTGCTCACAGATGTTGTGGACGTCCGCGACGTTTTCCGGGAAGTAGGAAAGGCCGCCGGAAGCCCGGGCGATGTCTTCGAGAGCTTTTTTCGCGCGCTTGGCGTTTTTCTTGCTCTCCTGGCTCAGCAAGCCGATGGTGTAGATGACCGTGTCGGTTTTCTGAACCTCGCGAATGGTTTTTTCCAGCGAATTGCGGCTGGTATTGTCTTCGCCATCGGTGACGACCAGGAGGATGCGCTTGTCCTTGGAAGCTTTTTTCAAATGGTCGAGCGAGCCGATGATGGCGTCATAGAGAGCGGTGCTGCCGCGGGAATCGATGCGCTCGAGCGCTTCCTTCAGCTCGGGGACGCTGCTGGTGAAATCCTTGTCGAGGTCGAGGTAAAAATCGTCGTTGAAATTGACGACGAAGGCTTCATCCTGGGGATTGCTGGACTCGACGAGTGTGATGGCCGCTTCATTCACGCGGGGGCGTTTGTCGCGCATGCTCCCACTGTTGTCGATGACCAACCCCATGCTGACGGGGACGTCTTCGCGCTTGAAGACGGATAGTTTCTGCTCGACCTTATCTTCCAGAACGCGGAAACTTTCTTGTTTCAAGCCGTCCGCGAAGCGCCCGCGATCGTCCAGCACGGTGGTGTGCAAAACGACGAGGTTCACTTGGACTTTTATGGTCGAGCCCTGCTTTTCGGCGCTGGAGGCCTGGCCCGGCGGAGGCGGCGGCGGAGTGGAAACGGGGAGCTGCGCAGTGGCCGGGAACGGCGAGAGTACGAGCGCACAGAGCAAACCTGCAAAAAGAAAAACGCGAGTCATCTGGAATCCTTCCGGCTTAGTGGCTGGGGGCGTAGTAGCCGGTTTTTGAGTAGACGTTGAGCGGCGGCAGTCCTTTAGGCGCATGCATCTTGATTTTAACTTTGCGCCAGCGAGCATCGTGCGCTTTATTACTCGGCCTGTATCCCAAAACATACTGATTGCGAAGCTCCATGCCGATTTTCGAGGCGATGTCCGGCAAGTCATTCAGATTCTCGACAGCGAAGACCCGCCCACCGGTCATTTCCGTCACTTCCGACAGCAGCGAGGGCCCGTTGAGTTCTTCCGGCGTGCGGTTCCGGTAAGCGAATGGATCGAATATGCCGATGGCGTAGAGCTGGGTATCCGCTTCCTTCACCAAGCGCTTGATATCACTCTCGTTGTACCGGCTATGATTATCGCCTCCGTCGGATAGGATGAGCAAGGCGCGCTTGGCGTTGTGTGCACCTCGCATCTGACTCAAGCCGAGATAGATGGCATCGAGAAGGGCGGTGCGGCCCTTCGCCGCAGTGAGCAACATGCGGCCTTGCAAATCTTCGACGCTGTTGGTGAAGGAGCTGGTCAGCTCGGCGCGTTCGTTGAAGCTCACTAGGAAAAATTCGTCGGCCGGATTGGCGGTCTTGAAAAATTGCACGGCGGCTTCGCGCGCTTTGCCGATCTTGTTGGCCATGCTGCCGCTCAGGTCAAAGATCACACCGATCGAAATAGGCACGTCCTCGGAAGAGAAAGTGACCACTTCCTGTTCCACGTTGTCTTCAAAAATGCGGAAATTATCAGGATCGAGGCCGGTCACCAGCCGGTTGTAAGGGTCCGTCACCGTCACGTTGACGAGGGCGAGTTCCACGTCCATGTGCAGGAGTTGACCGGGCTTGATGGGAATCCCCGGCGTATCTTTTTTCACATCGTCTTTGGGTTTCGGCTCGTCGGGCGCAGCTTGGGCGATGGCGATTGTTGTAGAAGGCCACGCAAGCAGGGAGGTAAATAAGAGAATAGCGAATGAAAAAATCAGAACCCGGAGTATTGCGCGCTTCACGGGGCCCCCATCATCCCGGCCTGCCGGGATGGCCGCGCGGGCGTGGACTAAAAGCGATTCTACCATTCGCACGGGCGAAGACAAGCCAAAAAAGTCAAAACGATAATGCCGGGCGATACGCGGGGCAGTCGAGGAGTTGGCGTGTGGTAGCATCGCGGCTTACTGTGAATCCTCCCTTACGTTAGACTGGGGTTTACGAAGAAAAATTCCTTCGGGATGGAGTCGCGAACACGATGAGCCCGGCCAAAGTGGTGGTGGTCATCCCGGCACGTTATGGTTCGACGCGCTTACCGGGGAAGCCGCTGGTTTCACTGGCGGGCAAGCCCATGATCCAAAGAGTCTACGAACGCGCGCGGATGGCGAAGAAGGTTGACCGTGTGATTGTCGCCACCGACGATGAACGCATCGTGAAGGCCGTGGAAACATTTGGCGGCGAGGTGCGCATGACGCGAGCAGATCACCGCACGGGCACGGAACGCGTGGCGGAGGTTGCGGCGCATGTCGAGGGCGAAGTTTTCGTGAATGTGCAGGGAGATGAGCCGCTGTTGGATCCAGTGGCGGTAGATACGGCGGTCAATGCTCTGCTCGAAGAAGTGCCGGCGATGATTGCGACGGTAGCCACGCCGATCAAAACGCCAGCGGATATCATGGATCCGAACGTGGTGAAGACCGTTCTGGATTTTGATGGAAATGCTCTTTATTTTTCGCGCGCTCCCATCCCCTGGGTGCGGGACACGGGTGGCAAGATTCAGGTGCGCCACCTGAAGCATCTCGGGCTGTACGTCTTCCAGCGCGAGGCGCTCCTGGAATACCCGACGCTGCCACAGGGGGACCTGGAACGCGTCGAACAGCTCGAACAACTACGCTGGCTGGAAAATGGATGGAAAATTCGCGTCGCTGAAGTCGAGCACGACGCGGTGAGCGTGGATGTTCCCGAAGACGTCGCCCGCGTGGAAAAACTCCTGCAAAAGTAAACTTCGCCCGGCGGGAACGCCGCCGGGCGAAATCTTACGAGTATTTTCTTAGGGCTTCGCGTGCGGAGTTAAGGCTGTGCTGAGACGATTCCCGCGATGACGTGGTTGGCGTCGAAGCCGATGAGGAGAATGGTGTTTGAGTCGACGAGATACGCGTGATAGGCAAACGTCGTCGAAGGTGAATTGCCGGTGACAACCTGATAGCCATTGACGCCGGTGCCGTCGCCGTTGATCGAGATAGAAACAGTGATGGGAATGTCAGTGAAGAGATTCTTGTTGGTTGAGCCGAGTTCGGTGAAATCCATAGCGCCGTTGAACCCGCTTGCAGCTACAGTGGGCGTGTACTGCCCGACGAAATCTTCCTCGAACTGAATATTGTTGGAAGAGCCGAGGTTGATTCCGCTCCAATTGAAGGCGAAGTTCGCTGTCGGCGAAATGGAAATGGGTCCGGCGGCTTGCGCGAGCATGGTGCCGTCGGCAACAACGCCGGTACTGGTGTCCTGAATCACTGCCTGAGTTGGGGAGACGAGATAAAAGACGAACGAGAAAGGATTGAAACCGGATTCCGTGAAAGTGAGAGTTCCGCGACCGCTTCCAACGACGGTTGAAGTGGTGTCGATGGCGTAGTTAGCAGCAGTGGGATTATTCGAGGGGGCAAAGGAATGGCGTGAGCCAAAATTGTTGTCGTCGAGAAAGATGGTGTTGAGATTACCGCTGCCGTCCATCGTGAAGCGGCCAGCGCGCGTGAGGGGGCCCATCGTTCCGAGCACGGAGGAGCCACCAATGAGGAAGGCGAAGTTCCCGCTAAAGGCAGAAGTCGTCGTCGGAATGGTGCCGTTTTGCAGGACGGCATCGCCGAGCAAAGCACCAATGCTGATTCCCATAAATTTGATCCGAGTGGCATCGACAATATAGAAGACATAGGAAATGCCGCTGATGGTCGCGGTCCCGCGGCCAAAAGTAGCCCCATTCCCGTTCGTTGGGTCGAGCTGATAAGGAGTCGCGGGCACGGGCTGTGCCCCAGAGTTTCCGGTGGTTCCACTGCTGACATCAGTAGTTCCCCCGGTAACGTTGCCCGCTCCATCCGCCTTAACCTGCCCGATGATTGAAGTAGGAGCGCCACTGCCGTTTACTCCAGAGAAGTCGAATACATAATTGCCGTTAACAGCTGTCTTGGTAAACGAAGCAGAGGTCTGTAGATTGAAATTGCCGCTGGACGTGGCATTGAGGTCAGTCTGAATCATGAAGCCTTTATTGGGGGAGATTAGCGTAATGCTCAATTGGAGACTGCTCACGGGATTGCTCAGCGTCAATGTCCCGCGGCCATTCGGCTGAATCGCATAGTTGCCACCCGTGAACGAGACCTGGTTCACCCCGGCGACACTGTTCACATCTTCGAGGCCTTGAGTGATGTTCCCGGCGCCGTCCGCAAAAAAACTGCCCACCCGAGCGATGAAAGCCTGGTTCAAGTCTTCTCCGCTCATCGAAAAGGCGTACTGACCCTTTAAGCTGGCATTGGAGAAATTCCCTACCGGAGGCGGGGGAGGCGGAGTCGAGCCACCTCCGCCACAAGCGGCGGTGATCGACGCGAATGCGACGGTCGCAAATAATAAAAGACGCTTCAAGGGACATCCCCCTTCAGGAGCATTAGTTTGAGCGTGGGGCAGTAAATGGAGACCCACAGTTATTTTAAACACGGACACGGACAAAATGTTTCGGGGTTTCGCATCCTCCCCCACATATATATTCCCTCGAGCAAGCTAAAGAGTTCGAGGAAAGAGCACGAATTGACAGTTTTGCGTGCCCCATTCATAATTGCTTGTACGTCACTCCTGTGGAGGGCTGACAAGCTCGGCGATCTGGAGGGAATCAGACGCGGGCTACACGGATGGCGCCAAAATATATCTTTGTAACCGGCGGTGTTGTTTCTTCCCTGGGAAAAGGCGTAGCTGCCTCCTCGATCGGATGTCTCCTCGAAAGTCGCGGATTCAAGGTCACACTTCAGAAATGCGATCCGTATTTGAACGTTGATCCGGGAACGATGAGCCCGTTTCAGCACGGAGAAGTGTTCGTGACGGAAGATGGCGCGGAGACGGACCTCGACCTGGGCCACTACGAGCGGTTCACGCATGCGAAACTTTCCCGCGACAATAACTGGACGACGGGGCGCATCTACGAAACCATCCTGACGAAAGAGCGGCGCGGGGATTATCTCGGCAAGACCGTGCAGGTGATTCCGCACGTCACGGACGAAATCAAATCTACCATCCGGAAAGTCTCCGAAGGCGTGGACGTGGTGATCGTCGAAATCGGAGGAACCGTCGGCGACATCGAATCGCTTCCTTTTCTGGAAGCCATCCGGCAGATGCGCCTCGAGCTGGGTTCGGAAAACACGCTGTTTGTTCACGTCACGCTGGTGCCGTTCATCGCCGCCGCCGGGGAGTTGAAGACCAAGCCCACACAGCACAGCGTGAAAGAAATGCTGGGGATCGGAATTCAGCCGGATATTCTGCTGTGCCGCAGCGACCGACATATTCTCCCTGAGCTTAAGAAAAAAATTGCGCTGTTTTGCAACATGGCCGAGTCTTGCGTCATTTCCATGGAAGATGTGGACACGATTTACGCGGTGCCTGTGGAGTTGGCCCGGGAAGGTTTGGACGCGCAGATTCTGCGCCTGCTGAAGCTCGCAGACCGTCCGCAGGACATGAAGCCCTGGCTGGATCTTGTGCACCGGCTGCATCATCCAGAGGGCGAAGTGCACATTGCCGTCGTGGGCAAGTACGTGCAGCTCGAAGACGCCTACAAAAGTTTGCGGGAAGCGCTGCTGCACGGCGGGCTGGCGCACAATCAGAAAACGGTGCTCGAATGGATCGAAGCCGAAGAAATTGATTCTGCGGAGACAGCGGAGGCGCGGCTGCGTGGCTACGACGGAATTCTTGTGCCCGGGGGCTTCGGCAAGCGCGGGATTCAAGGAATGGTGCACGCCATTCAGTACGCGCGCGAGCACAAGGTTCCATTCTTCGGCATCTGCCTAGGGATGCAATGCGCCACGATTGAATACGCGCGCGACGTTGCCGGATTGAAACAAGCGGACAGCACGGAATTTGATCCGCAGACGCCGCACCGGGTCATCTATAAGCTGCGCGAATTACTCGGCGTGGACGAAATGGGCGGCACCATGCGGTTGGGCGCGTGGACTTGCCGGCTCGAGCCGGGCTCATTCGCGCACAAGGCTTACGGCGTGCTGGAAATCAGCGAGCGGCACCGGCATCGCTATGAATTCAATCGCGATTACGAGAAAGCGCTGCTGGGCGCGGGACTCCGCATTACCGGGCGCACCCCGGACGAAAACTACGTGGAGATCATCGAAGCGCCCGAGCATCCGTGGTTCCTCGGGTGCCAGTTCCACCCGGAATTCAAGTCCAAGCCGCTGGAGCCGCATCCGCTCTTTGCGGCGTTCATTGGAGCGGCGCTCGAGAACCAGAAGCAGAAGGCACACCTCGCGCCCGCCACGGCCCGGAGTGAAACATCGCGCACCCCGGCCGTGGAATCGCCAAGAACGCCGGTGCTTCGCATTGCACCGCAAGCCACCGCATAGCCTGGGACACGGCGGCTACCCGCCGCTTTTTTCGCTCCCTGTGCTATCTTCAATGCTCCGAATGACTACTACTCGTGAGATTCCCCTCGGCTCCCTGCGTCTCGGCGGAGGAAATCTGCTTTTCCTGATTGCGGGGCCATGCGTGATCGAGAGTGAATCGCATGCGCGAAAGATCGGGGAAGAAGTGGCGCGAATCGCGGCAAATGCAGGGATCCCCTATATTTATAAGGCTTCTTACGACAAAGCGAATCGTTCGTCCGTGAAATCGTTTCGGGGGCCGGGACTCAAGGAAGGCCTGCGCATCCTTGGAAAGATCAAGGCCGATTTGAAGTTGCCCGTTCTGACGGATATTCACGAACCTTCGCACGCCGCGGCCGCCGCCGAAGTTTGCGACATACTGCAAATTCCAGCATTTCTTTCGAGGCAAACGGATTTGCTGGAAGCCGCGGGCAAGACCGACCGCATCATCAATGTGAAAAAGGCTCAGTTTCTGTCTCCGTCGGAAATGGCCAATGTGGCGGAGAAAATTGCCGCCACGGGAAACACGAAAATCATTCTCACCGAGCGAGGCGCGTCGTTTGGGTACCAGAATCTCGTCGTGGATATGCGGTCTTTCCCGATCCTACAAAAAATCGGCTACCCCGTGGTCTTTGATGTGACGCATTCCGTTCAGCTTCCCGGGGGCCGGGGCCTGGCGGGCGGCGGCGAGCCGGAATTCATCGAACCGCTCGCGCGAGCAGGGGTGGCAGCAGGAGTCGACGGCATTTTTCTGGAGACTCACGACAATCCCGCCGTGGCGCTATCGGACGGCGCTAATGCCCTGCCTCTCTCACAACTCGCTGGCCTGCTGGCGCGATTGAAAGAACTTTCTTCACTCGTCCGGCGTTGGAGCGCGAAATGAGCCTGGACACAGCGCGCCGCGTTTTGAAAATTGAAGCGCAAGCCATTCAGGATGTCCTGGCGCGTCTGGACGCGAGGTTTGAAAAAGCCGTGGAAGTGCTCTTCGATTGCAAAGGCCGCGTGGTGGTGACAGGGATGGGCAAGTCCGGCCTGATCGGAAGAAAAATTTCCGCGACTTTTTCGAGTACGGGCACGCCGTCGTTTTTCCTGCACCCAGCGGAAGCGCTGCACGGCGATCTCGGTATGCTTGCCCACGGCGACGCGATGCTGGCCGTCACCTACGGTGGTGAGACAGAAGAAATTATCCAGCTGCTCGAAGCGCTAAAGCGCCTGGAAGTTTCGCTCGTCACACTCACCGGAAAAATTCACTCCACGCTCGCCGAAGCGAGCGATGTCGCGCTTGATGTGAGCGTCCGCGAAGAGGCTTGCTCGTTAAATCTTGCTCCCACCGCAAGCACAACTGTGGCCATGGCGGTTGGCGATGCATTGGCGATTTCGCTGCTTGAGCGTCGCGGGTTTCGTCCCGACGACTTCGCGGCGCTTCATCCCGCGGGGCGCCTCGGAAGGAAGCTGCTCCGCGTCGAACACAAGATGCACGCGGGAGATGCGTTGCCGAGGGTCTATGCGAATACGCCGATGCCCGACGTCATTCACGAGATGAGCCGGAAGGGACTGGGAATGACTACGGTTCTCGAACCAGATGGGCGGCTCGCGGGAATAGTTACGGATGGCGATCTGCGCCGGCTCATGGAAAAACATCGCGGCGCGACGCTGGAGATGACTGCCGGCGCCTGCATGACGCGCAATCCGCAAACGATTGGCCCGCACGTTCTGGCCAGCGAAGCGCTGAATCTTATGGAAAAGAGGAAGATCACCTCCGTTGTCGTCGTGGATGAAGCCAGTGGCGTCGTGGGCGTCGTGCACTTGCACGACCTTTGGACATTGGAGTTGATGTAAGCAAAGGATCGAGAGAACTAGACTTCAACTAAGAGCGCACCGGGGAAAAGAGGAGAACGCATTGGCGCAAGGCGGCAAGAAAATTCCGGCTAGCGTGAAGAGGCGGGCAAAGAAGATCCAAGTCCTGCTGATGGACGTTGATGGCACGATGACGGATGGCTCGGTCACGCTGCTCTCGCAGGCCGACGGCACCGCTCTGGAAATAAAAACGTTCAGCGCACACGACGGGCAGGGCCTGACGCTGGCGCACACCGCCGGCCTGCGCACCGGCTGCATCACGGGACGCGAAAGCCCCGCGCTGCTGCGACGCGCGCGGGAGATGAAAATGGAATTCATTTACCAGAAGCAACCGCTGAAGATTCCGGCCCTCGAAGAAATCCTTCAGAAAGCTGGCGTCTCGGAGTCAGCAGTCGCCTATGTTGGCGATGATCTGCCCGATTTGCCGATCATGCGGCGTGTAGGTCTGGCTGCCGCTGTCGGCGATGCAGTTCCCCAAGTAAAAGAAGCAGCGCACTATGTCGCGAGAGCGCATGCGGGGAAGGGTGCGATCCGCGAAGTGGTCGAGCTCATCCTGAAGTCGAAGGGCATTTGGGAAGAGATGATCGACAAAGCATGGGCATAGCCGCGGCTAGCGCAAACGCTGATTCGTTTCTGTCCTGACAGTGGACAGACGGCCGCGAATCACCGTCACAGAAGCCGCTGGCAAAGAAAACTTCGTCCCTGGTTCTCCTCTTATTGTGGATTTTACCGCGGGGCCGTCGGGATCGGCGGTGCCCCCATTCAGGTTCGGGTGCCACTGGTACTGTTCCTTGCCAAAGGTGGTCACACTGACAGGCCCGGCGAAGAAACCCGATGTGCCCCGCGCAGTGTCATCGAAGAAAATTCCAACGGTGTGCGCATTTTCCTGATCTTTATTAACGATGAGCAGTGCCCACTGACCGTCCGGCCGCTGCAAAGCGTAGGAAGTTACCAAAACGTGCCCGGCCCCATCCGCGATGTCGCTCGCTGCCGGAAAAAGTTTGTGCACGCCGTCGCCCGGTAGAACCCACTCGAGATTGATGAGCTGGCTAGCAAAATATTGAGAAAGCGGCTGGAGGATTTTCATATCACGATCCGCGGAAAAAAATTCGAACGTCCCAAGCGAGCCGTTGTGTCCGCGGCTCAAGCCTTCCGGCAGGTAATGAAAATAGTAGACCGCGTCCCCGCCGCCGCTTAGAAACGCGCCGATATAATCCGCCAGCCACAGCGCACCCCAGACATCCACGAATGCTTCCGAGGATTGCCAGGAAATATTTGACTCCGTGATGAAAAGCGGCACGCCAGCAGGCACGCCATCCCCTCGCCATACTTTCATGATTTGCGTCACGAGGTTTGCTTCATCGTACAGGCTGCTCCACTGAATTTTTCCGGGCTCCATCGGATAGTGCTCAAAGGAAAAAAAAGCCAGGTCACTCAACCGGCCGCGAGCCTTCAAATAATCTACGAATCGCCGCGTCCAAGACGTCTTGCCTTGCGCATCGGGCCATGCCTCGATGTCTTTGTTTACCCCGGTGAAAATCGGCCCACCCAGTTTGAGCTTCGGGTCTACTTTGTGGAGGGCTGTTGCAAATTGCACGTATAGCGCCGCGTAATCCTCCGGGGGCGTGTAGTGCCCATCGGCTTCTTCTCCCATCTCCACATAGGAAATCGGATATCCGCGTTTTTCGATATAGGAGATTTCTGCCGCGGCATCTTCCGGGGTGCCATAGATCATGGCGATAGGAATCATTGCCGGAAGTCCGCGCGTTACGCCGCTCGTAAAAAAAAGATCGAATCCGACTTGATCGCCCGCACGTTCATTGAGGTCGCTGGGCTCGTGCCAGGGGTCCACGGAAGAACAAAACGTCGCCGTCTGATCCTGGTCCGGCGTGTGGCGAACCAAGTCGTGGAACTTGCCGTCCGGAGTGGTTGTTCCCAAATAAATTTCGCGGATCGCATATCCCACACAATTGCGTTTGTCCGCCGAGCCGTGAGTGTCGCAGGTATTCGATGACGCCGTCATCAAGATGCGTATGTATTGCACGGTCAGTGGCGCAGTCACTAGTTGCAGTGTCGCATTCCCCCCTTTTCCTTCGCTCACAACTCCGCCCGGGAACATTTGCCACACCCCTGCCGTGGGTTTCCGGATCGGATCGTCGCCTGTCCAATACTGCACGAGGTATTTTGTAGCGTACGGTTCTGCCCAGGCGATGCGGATGGCGGTAATGTCCTGTCTGCCCGCGAGGTCCAGAATCACCCACTGGGGATGGAGTGCATCGTCCTCGCCAGTAAATGCTTGCGTCAAATAGGGGTTACTTTTCCAGTAGCTATTCGAGTCTCCGTCCGTGAGCCGCGAGTATCCGACGGTGTCCGTGCCGTCGTCGCGCGTCACGCCGCGATGCGGCAGCGGGTAACCGTACGAGTGGCGGATCATGTCCGCGCCGGGTGTTGCGCCGCCTGTGAAGTATCCCTTGCTTGCGGGATCGCTCCAGGTTCCCTGAGGGTTCCAATGCCACGCTTCGATGTGGAGTTCCGTGTTCTGGCGGTACGTTAGCGTCTGCCAACCTGCGGAGAGCACTTGCCTAATGGTGTCGTCGACGAACAGTTTATCGGCGGCGCCGTAGGGGAGCCGGTCGATACCGGCGCCGAGCGCTTCGGTGGGACGAATCGTGTTTACCGCATGGCCGGGGGCCACATCAACATGAATGCTCTGCGCCTTCATCTCTCCCGCACCGAGAAGGAACGGCAAGAGGGCGGGCAACATGCGCAGCGACAATCCATTTCGTCTGTTCCCACGGTTCATTCTCTGCTCCCTAAACCGATTTAATAGCGTCTTTTCATCTAATCGAGATTTTTGCGTCCCGTCAAGCGCGATCTTCGCGGGCTGTTTCGCTTCTTTAAGTCTTCTTAAAAAGAAACGTGAGGAAAAGAGATCGGGACAAGCGGGCCAGCCGCACCAAAATCAATGGGAGAGGGGTGTGAGGGTCCGGGGTCTGCAGTTTCGGCCGGAGGTTGCGAGCGAAACTGGGTATTTGGCTGCGCTTGCGAAAGTGTACAAGGATAGTGGCTGAATATTGGAAAAAAGAAGGAAAGTATCGCAACTTCCCCTCTCTTATAAGGTAGTAGGTAGACTCTTACTGAATCGCTGAACTGGTTGCATCGGCAGCGCCGGTCAGACCGTAGCGGATTACGCCCGTCTGGTCGGTAAAGAAAAAACGCTGGCCAGTCGTGCCCGCGTTCGCCGGCGACCCCTGGAGGGTGTACGCCGTGCTGATACCACCCGCTGCGCCGTTCAGTGCGTAGGTGAAGAAATAACCGCTCTTCGCCGTAGCCGCAGCCGTGGCATTACCCAAAACGCCGTCAATGAGGCAAGCGGCGGTTTGAGACGCGGTGGTCGCACACGTTGCCGGAACACCCGTCAACGACGGGAGGTCGGGCGAATAT
>Ga0307479_10000628_pt1 | contig 31666 bp, 30 predicted proteins | sample atmos_gasesECM4C_FD_203743 | JGI IMG/M metagenome (GOLD analysis project Ga0307479, IMG submission 203743) | Hardwood forest soil microbial communities from Morgan-Monroe State Forest, Indiana, United States - atmos_gasesECM4C_515 | ecosystem: Environmental > Terrestrial > Soil > Temperate...
AAAATAAACCCCGCCGCATGGCGGGAGCAGCGGTTTTCACTGCGGGAAGCCGATGCGGCCAACGAGGCTTGTGTACCTCGGATCCGAGCGCAGGGCGTCAAACGCCGGTTCAGTCCTCAGCCAAAAGAGAAGTTCCTGCGAGCGAGCCTGATACGCTTTTTCCAGCCATGCAAAGACATGATCCTTCTCGGCGACGCGGGCGTAAAGCACGGCATGGCTATACGGATCACCCGGATTCTTTTTCCACTCAGACAGATGCAGTTCCAGATTCGCCCGCCAGTACCCTGGAGTGCCAAGACTCTCGTACGCGCGACGAAGCCGCGTAAAGCGTTGAGTGGCGGCTTCTTTGCTCTCACCGTAAAGAACAGCAGTCTCTTCTTGCATATCAATCGTCTTGGAGATGTCGCCCTTCCGTTCGTATGCCGTGGTCAAAAACCATCGTGCCAAGCCATTACCGCGATCCATTTCTAATATTTTCCGGCCGCCTTCGATGGCCAGGTCATATTTCCGCCCGGTCAGCAGGGGAGCGAGAGCAAGTGTGTTGGCAACCGGAGAGAGCGGGTCAAGTTGCTGTACCTTCTTCATCTCGGCCGTGGATTCCGCGATGCGATTTCCCTGCGCTAAATACATGCCATACCACAGGAGAGTCCAGGAAGCGCCCGGATTCAACTCGAGGGAGCGGCGAAATTCCCTTTCCGCCTCCGGGAAGTTCCATTCATAGGTGTACTTGACCCATGCCAGAGAATTATGAGCCTGGCCAAGGGTTTCATCCATTTCGAGAGCCTTCATGGCGGCCTGGCGGGCCTTGACCAGCCCTTCCTGATGGGGAATCATGTAAGTGGCGACGCCCCAGCAATACGTCTCGGACAAATCCGCGTAAGCCTGCGCATACCGAGGCTGCAATTCGATCGCACGCCCGAAATTCAGGATCGCTTTTTCGAAACCCTCGGGATTTATTTGCGCCGCGTAGTGGCGGCCGCGCACGTAAGCATCGTAGGCTTCCGGGTCCGCACGCTGGATGCTGCTCAAGTGGGCCTGCTCCTCCGGGGTCAGTGCAACCCGGACCTCGCGCGCAATCGACCGCGCGATTCGATCTTGTAACGAAAACACGTCCGTCAAGTCTCCCTGGTAGCTGTCTGCCCAAAGATGTCTCTCCGGTGAAGCTCGAAGCAGCTGCGCAGTGACCCGCACGCGATTGCCGGCCCGCAGTACCGTTCCCTCCACCAGCGCATCGACATGCAATTCTCCTGCAATCGCCCCAAGCGACTTGCGCGTTCCTTTGAACGGCATCACAGATGTGTGGGAAATCACCCGCAATTCGCCAATTTTTGCCAGGTCCGTGATGAGCTCGTCCGTCATGCCATCCACAAAGTATTCCTGTTGTGGATCATTGGAGAGGTTCACAAGCGGCAGAATTGCAATCGAACGAATAGGAGAGAGCGCATCACCAGCCCGGACCCGGCGCACGACTCCCCAGGCCATCACCGCAACCGCAATCAGGGCAGCAACACCCAAAACGCCGCGCCGCCAATGTGCCTGAGACGTGGCGGTGGCGCTCTGGAGCTCCGTTGTCGCGTTCGATTTTTCTGTCGGCGCCGGAGTCGGAAATGTGGTCGGCTTGAGCTCTTGAGCCGTCGATCTTAGCTCGCCGTCGATCTTTCGCGTTTCAACGGTGAACCGGTAGCCGACTTTCGCCACCGTTTCTATGTATTGCGCTCCGCCGCTCCTGTCGTCCAGCGCCCGCCGGATGGCCGAGATGTTCTGCGCGAGGTTTACCTCTTCGACGAACGTCTCCGGCCATAGACGCTTCATCAATTCGTCTTTGGTCAGCAGGTGCCCGCTGTTTTCGACCAGCAAGAGCAGCGTGTCGAACGCCTTCGGGGCCAGGGATACGGTCTGGTTGTTACGCAGAAGCAAGCGCTCGGCAGGGTCCAGCCGGAAGGGACCGAATTCGTAGAAGTGCTTTCCTTCCAGCATGTTAGTGCCTTCAGAAAATCCCTAAGATTCCTTCAACTTTTCCCAAAGACATTTAAGACAGCCTGAAGCTAGCGTGCGGGAACGACGCTGGCTGGCCGCGTCGCTATTCGAATTCCGGGCGATTCTGCGCTGATGCTAGCAAACTTCGCCCCAAGGAGCAATGCGTTGCTTCTTGGGGCCTTTGGAGGAAACATCATGAAGAGCACCATTACTTTTGCCGGAGCGTTGAGTCGTGCGGGGCTGATTGCCCTCGCCGTTTTCGTCCCGGCGATGGCCCTGTTTAGCGGAGCTTCACCCATACCCAAGGCTGCCCCACGCCCAGAGGCCACCGCGGGTCGCTGCGTTCTCGTGGGCGGAACCGTCATGACCAACTTCGGTGCCATCGATCAATTCACCACTATGGGAACGGCGACTGGTGATCTGCGGGGCGCCGTGAGTGGAACTCTCATGGGCCCGCCCCAGGCCGTGGGAAATACCCTAGTATTCCATGTCCAACATCACTGGGTCACGGAGTCAGGCGATACGCTCACCTTCGAGCCGGCGGTCGCGACAACCGCTCCGCTCTCGCAAACCCTCTTCGCAATCATCACCTATCCCGTGCACCTCACCGGTGGCACCGGCAAATTCGCCGGAGCGACGGGAGCTCTTGACACCATCGGCGAAGTCGATTTGGTCAAAGGAACCGTGTTCCGCTATAGCGGCCAGGTTTGCTTCGCGGACCAAGACTAGCTGCCGTCGGAATGCATATCCTGCCTGCGGCCGCTTCGTCATCACTGAGGGTGGCCCGCAGATTTTTAGGCTCCTTGCTTTTTCCCTCAACGCCAGCCAACGGAGCGGGTCTACCGCTGGTGAGTTTACTTTAGAGTAATCAAACGGGTTGTCTCACCTTTGGTTTTGTAAGGGTGGGGATTTTGACTTTGCTTCTCCTTGCCGGGTGCCCCGGGTGCCGGTCTTGCACCTGGGACTTTTGACTTTCGTGAAATCCCTAGCTCCACTATCACGCATTACTCTTTAGGGGTAAAATGAACTCATGACCCAGGAAGCCGCCGAGCTTTTGAAAAAAGCGCTCCCTCTTCCCGTATCGGAACGCGCCGACCTTGCCGGCTCTCTCATCGAGAGTCTGGACGACACGCAAGACGAATCCGTTGAAGCGGCCTGGGACGAAGAAGTCGTCCGCCGCATGGCCGACATCGACTCCGGCGCCGTCAAGCCGGTTTCACTCGAAGAAACTCGCCGCCGCCTCCTGTCCGCTCTCGAATGAGCGCTCCCTCATTCTCTGTTCATCCGGCCGCCATCGAAGAAGCCCTCTCGGCTGCGCGCTGGTACCGTGAGCGCAGCCCTTTGGCCGCAACAAGATTTGTCGCTGAACTCAATCAGGTGATCGACAGAATTCTCGAAGCGCCGCATCTGGCCGCATTCCGCGCGTGGCACCCGCAGACTCAAGCTCCCCTGTTTTCCGTTCTTGGCGATTTATCGGGAATTGGAAGGATCCGTCCTGATCTTGGCCGCGGCCCACGGCTATCGTCGGCCAGGCTACTGGAAAAATAGAGTCTAACTGGCCGTACCGGCGGGGGTGCCCCACCCTTGGTGTAAGGGTGGGAATTTTGACTTTGCTTTTCCTTGCCGGGTAGAGAGCGCGGCGTCACCCGAATCCATTTGCCGCATCGCGCGAGGGCCCCACCGAGGTTGTTCCAAAGTGAACAGCCGTCCGTCCCCACCGCCTCTAACATACCGAACGAGTTTTCCAGCACGGCGGAACCATCACTGTGCGTGACAAATGGGTTGTTGATTCAAATGCCGAGAAGCGACAACTCGGCAAGCACGGGCGTTCAGAGGGAAGAAAAGAGATCAAAGGGGGAGATTTCAAATGGCGAAGAAAAGCAGAGGCGGTAGAATGACGGGGGCGAAAAAGCGTGCCGCTAAGAGATCTGGTGGACGCGGTGCTATTAAAAAGCGTGCAGCCGGTCGAAGCATTATGAAGACTTAGACGCATACCCCTGCGAAATCATCGCCGACGATTGGGGTAGGACCGCGCGGACCTGGCTAAATGCCAGCGGGTGTCCCACGCATCGGTCTTAAACCGGAGGCTGTCCTTCCACACGGTTTCAGCCCCCTGCGTCTGAAAAGCTGCAATCTCACACATTTCCCGGTAGCAGTCAAGACAGCCTCCTGTTCACCCTGACCCTCGAAGGGCTATCCCTCAGCATCCAAAGCACTTGCAAGTAACCCTTGACATACGGTACCAATATGCTATAATAGTTTGGTCGGTTCGGCACTATTCCTCCGCATGCCTGCCGTAGCCCTGCCGACGAGGGTGCCCTGCCAGCCATGCTCGCCCGCGAAGCGGTCCTTCTAACTCCTTCAAAGTCTTCCGATCCTCCATATTTACTTTCTCGCCAATAGGAGCCCATTCGACCCTACTTCCCATCTTCCGTACGCTCTTCCAAGATCCGTATCCCGCAACCCTTTATTTGCCACTCTTACGAAAACTGCCGGGGTGTATACCAACAATTCCCAATCTGGAACTCGCCACTCGCCGCTCGTCACTCGCCACCTGCTTCCCTCTATCACGAGTCACCAGTCACGGGCCACCAGTCACCTCCCCTGCTACACTTCCACCCATGGCACGCCAACGCCTCGGCCAACACTTTCTCGCCGATCTCCACTGGCGCGAAGAGATTGCGCGCGCCATCCGCGTCTCGCCGCACTCCACCATGCCTCTCCCCCAGGACGACGAGCATTGCTGGATCGAAATTGGTTCGGGGCATGGTGAAATGTCTCAGCACCTCCTCGCCGCGGGCGCTCCCGTCCACGCCATCGAAATCGACCCGGCGTTCCTCCCCGGCCTTCGCCGCCTCGCAAAACAATCTCCCAACCTCAACGTCGTTCCCGGCGACATTCTCGAAGCTGACCTCGCCGCCATCGCCTCCGGCCGCCGCATTCGCGTCTACGGCAATCTTCCCTACTACATCACCTCGCCCATCCTCCATCACTTGTTCGCGTTCGCCGACCTCATCGACGAAATCCACGTCGTCATCCAGACCGAAGTCGCCCTCCGCCTCGCTGCCCAGCCGGGCACGCGCGATTACGGTTATCTCTCCGTGGTCACCCAGTTTTACGCGCGCCCCGAATTCGTCGTCGAGATTCCTCGCGACGCCTTCAACCCGCCGCCGGAAGTCGCCTCCGCCCTCGTCACGCTGCGCCTGCCCGGCGAACGCGCAAAAATTGCGCTGTCTTCCAGCACCCCATCAGCCGAAGGCGCGCAGGCGAATTCCTCCCGCGACGCCGAAACTCGTTTCCTGGATTTTGTGAAATTGTGTTTCTCGAAGAAGCGCAAGACTCTGGTCAATAATCTGCGCTCTCTCGCCAAACCCGACCGCGTCCGCGAAGCCCTCTCCTCGTTAAGTCTCGGCCCGGACGCCCGCGCCGAGCAACTCTCCGTTTCCCAATTCGCCGCTCTTCACTCTCTCCTGGCTGGTGCGCGATGAATCCTCGCTCACTCTCCAACTTTAGAATTCAGTCGCGCGATTCAGGCCTTGCGCCATCAGCAGCTGCTCTCGGTTTCCTTTCTCACCGCCGCCACCAGCCGCTCCGGATAATCGCTCATGATCCCGTCCACGCCCGCGGCGATCAGCATTCGCATGTGCGCGGGATGATTCACCGTCCAGCACACCACCTGCAAATCTTTCTTCTTGGCTTCCGCGATCAGCGCCGGCGTCACCAGGTCTCCCCGCACCGCCAATTGCCGCGCCCCGATTTCCACGGCTTTCTGGATGGGCTTCTCGACCTGCCCGTCATACAAGAGACCGGTCATCAGCGTTGGCTCGATTTTCCGCAAGCTCAGCACGATCGACGCGTCAAATGAAATCACCACGGCACGGGGGATTTCTCCCGATTCGCGCAGCGCGCCAATCAGCGCATGCTCCCCGCCCCAAGAGCCCGCCGGCTTCATCTCCAGATAGAACACTACGTCGTTCTTCTTGGAAAATTCCAGAATCTCCTCGAGCGTGGGAATCCGTTCGCCGGCGAACTCGCTACCGAACCACGAGCCGGCATCCAGCTTTCGCAGTTCCGCGAGCGTCATGTCGTGAACGGCTCCCTGCCCGTTGGTGGTTCGGTTCAGGGTGGCATCGTGCATGGCCACGAAACGCGCGTCGCGAGAAAGCTGCAAATCCGTCTCGATAAACGTCGCCCCCAGCGCCACGGCTTTCCGGAACGCCGCCATGGTATTCTCCGGCGCGTTCCCGGAGGCACCGCGATGCGCGATTACGAGCACCACGCCACTCTTAGCGCGGCTGCAAATTTATATTCAAAACCACGGCTCTCAAAAAGTTGTTCTCTTCGAAATAATTCCATGTTTCCTGTCGTCCTTGTCGGAAGTATGCTAACACCTCCCGCTCGATACGGAAGCAGTCAGCCAGAAGCCCTGCATCTTGAATCTAACTGGTTCAAGGAGAGCACAGAGAACGCAGAGCGAAAACGGACGCTGGGAAAAAATTTACGGAATTTTCCGGAGACGACGCTTGCTAAGCGGAGCCTACGGCTCCGCCCTTCTGCAATTGACGAGAGATCCGACGCGCTGTTTCCTTCAGCGCGTCGATGATGCGCGGCATGTTGCCTTCATCGGTTTGCGTCAGCGTGCCGCTGGCGCCGAGCGCCGCCGTTACATTTCCCATGGAATCGAAAATGGGCGCGCCAAGGCACCGCGCGCCTAAACTATTTTCCTCGTCATCTACCGCGTATCCTGACTGCTTCACATTCTCAAGGTCCACGAGCAGCCTTGCGATGCCGGTGATGGTCTTGGACGTTCTCTTTTTCAGGCCCTGCTGCCTCGCAATGATTTCGACCTCATGCTTCGGGAGCCAGGCCAGCAGGCATTTGCCGACGCTGGTGGAATGCAAAAACATGCGCCGCCCCACCCAGGTGTTGACCTTGAAGAATCCGGGGGCTTCCACCTTTTCAATGTAGACCGCTTCGCCCTGGTCCAGCACGGCGAGGTGCACGGTCAGGTGAATTCTCTCAACCAGCGACCTCATGAAGGGCAGCGCGATGTGGGCGATATCGAGATTCGTCTGCGCGTCGCCGCCGAGACTTAAAATTTTCAAGCCGAGGCGATAGCGTCCCGTTTCCGCTTCGCGGCGCAAGTAGCTGCGTTTTTCCAGGGTCCGCAGAATGTAGCTCGCGGAGCTTTTGGGGATGCCGAGCTTGCGGCTGATCTCCGCATTGGTGAGTCCTTCGCGGCGCTGCGCGGCGGCTTCCAGGATATTCAGGGCGCGCTCGACCGCGGTTGGGGGACTCGTTTCCGATGCGGCCATTGCGGCCTCCCATAAGAAAAAGTTATCGCCCAAGTATAGAATAATTGTTCAGGATACTGAACACGAACTTGCAGCCAAGGGCGCGGCTCCGGTACAAGAAGAAAGGAAGGCTGAACATATGTTCAATATGCTGAACAATGGGTTCCGAGAAAGAAAGAACTCGCCGATGGTGTGCAAAATTCTCTCCAGGATGTCCGCTATCCGCCGCAGTTTTGCCCTGGTCCTCCAGGCGCGCTCGTATCTCCTTGAGCGAGTGGGCCTTAGGAATCGCGGATTTCAGCCGGTTGGCCTTAGAATTGCCTTGTCTATTGTGCGGCCGGTTTTCAGTCGAATTTGCGGCGGAAAGGACTGACCTCGACCATGGCTACCGCTTCCACCAAGCCGAACCCGGCGTTGGCTCCCTTGCCCTTTGCGAATCGCATCGTGCCGGTCAATTCCGCTCCGGCGGATTTCGATCCGGCTCGCGATCTTCCTGCCGGCTTTCTTGAGTTTCTTGCGCCGCTGCACGCTGCGCTTACGCTGCGCCAGCGCGCCTTGGTCGCGCGTCGCGATTACGCCCTGGCCGAAGCAAACGCCGGCAAGCTACCCGACTATTTGCCGCCCTCGGTGGCCACCACAAATTCCTGGCGGGTTGAGCTTCCGGCCTGGTGCGCGGATCAGCGGAACCAGATGACGGGGCCCGCCGATGACGCCGATCTTGTCGTGAAGATGCTGAATTCCGGTGCTCCGGGCGTCATGCTGGATCTGGAAGACTCCACGGCCAATGCGTGGGAGCACAACTCTCGGGGCATTAAGAACATTCTCGAAGCGCTTGCCGGCCGGCTCACTTACTTTGACCGCAAGCGGAACAAGACCGTCGGTATCAATCCCAGCACGACCGTGATTTTCACGCGACCGCGGGGATTGCATTTGCACCAAGCCGGCGTTCTGCAGGGGGAGTTGCTTCCGGCTTCGCTGTTCGACGTTGCGATGGTGGCCTATCAAGTGGACTTCACCGCGCTGAAGCATCCTTTGTGCATTTACATTCCCAAGTCCGAATCCGCCGACGAAGCGCTCTGGTGGCGCGATCTATTTCAGATGATTGCGCGGCTCAAAGGCTTGCCCGCGAATGCCATCAAGTGCATGGCGCTGGTCGAATCGCATCCGCTGGCTTTTCAGATGGAAGAGTTCGCGTGGAACCTTCGCGACCACATCCTGGGCTTGAATCTAGGCCGGTGGGACTACATGGCCAGCCTGATCCATTTCAATCTCGAAAATCCCGAGTTGGTTCTGCCGGACCGCAACACCATTCCGCACAACGTGGCGTTCTTCCAGAATCTGCGCAATCTTCTGCCAGACATCTGCCACAAGCACGGAATGCTGGCGATCGGCGGCATGACCGCGCTTTACCCCAGCCGCGAGGATGCAGAACTGAACGTGCGGGCGTTGAAGATTTTGGCGGAAGACAAAAAGAATGAAGCCAATTCGCTGATGGACGGCGCGTGGACGGGGCATCCCGATCAAAATGAGATTGCCGTGAGCCAGTTCCCTGCTCCGAATCAGCTTGCGGCGCGTCCAGTGAATGCCAGCACGCATCCAGACCTGCGCCCGGTTCCGGCGGGAGTTGGCAAGCGCACGCTGGCCGGAACGCGCGCCGCGGTTCGTACTGTCATTCGCTACCGCAACGGCGTGCTCAACGGGAAGGGCGCGAGTCTTCTGGATGGCTACATGGAAGACCTGGCAACCGATCGCATCTACCGGTTGATGATCGCCCAGCGGATGAAGCACTCGGACAAAGTCGAGATTCTTGGCGAAGCAGGCTTGCCGATTCGACACACTCCGGAACTGATTCACGATCTCTTTGATGAAGAGTTAGGACGTCTGTTGCGCGAGAACGTGAAGAGCGATGACGCTCTAGCGGCAGCGACGCTTCGAGAAGCGCGCGAGATCAGCGAAGAAATGATCCGGCAAGGGGAATTCAATCCGGCTTGACAAGAGATTTTGCACGGGATTCGGTCAACTGAGGAGATCAGAAGGGTAAGGAGCCGCAAATGTCAGCAAATGGAACAAACGGGGTCAATGGAAACGGCAATGGCAAGGAACACAAGGCCCTCAACTACTGGGCCAATGATCCCCGCTGGTCGGGCATCACGCGCCCTTATTCTTACTCGGATGTGGTGCGGCTGCGCGGGTCGATCCAGATCGAGTACACGCTGGCGCGGCTTGGCGCGGAACGGCTCTGGAACCTGATGCACACGGACGCTTACGTTCCCGCGCTTGGCGCGATCACCGGCAACCAGGCGATTGAGATGGTGCAGGCGGGGCTGAAGGCGATCTACGGGAGCGGCTGGCAGGTCGCTGCCGACGGCAATACAGCGGGCGACGTCTATCCCGACCAGAGTCTCTATCCTTGCGATTCCGCGCCGAATCTGGTGAAGCGTATCAATCGCGCGCTGCTGCGCGCGGACCAGATCGAGTCCGCAGAAGGCAAGAAGTCGGGAACGTATTGGTTCGCGCCGATCGTCGCGGATGCGGAAGCGGGATTTGGCGGATCGTTAAACGCTTACGAGCTGATGAAAGCGATGATTGAAGCGGGCGCGGCTGGCGTTCATTTCGAGGATCAACTCTCTTCCGCGAAGAAATGCGGGCACCTAGGCGGCAAAGTGGTTGTGCCTACTCGCGAGTTCATCGAGAAACTCGTGGCGGCGCGCCTTGCGGCTGACGTTTGCGGCGTGCCGACGATTCTCATTGCGCGCACGGATGCCAACTCCGCCGGTCTGTTGCTTTCTGACGCGGACCCGCGCGACCGCGAATTCATCCACGGCGAACGCACGCCCGAAGGTTTTTACCAGTTCCGGGGCGGCATTGACGCGGCCATCGCGCGCGGACTCGCTTACGCACCTTATGCCGACATGCTGTGGTGCGAAACGTCTACGCCGGATCTCGCGGAGGCGAGGAAATTCGCCGACGCCATCCATGCGAAATTCCCGGGCAAGCTGTTGGCGTACAACTGCTCACCGTCGTTCAACTGGAAGAAAAAGCTTGACGACGTGACCATCGCGAACTTCCAGCAGGAACTGGGGAAGATGGGCCACAAATTCCAGTTCGTGACGCTGGCGGGATTCCACGCGCTGAATATGTCGATGTTCCATCTGGCGCGCGGCTACTCGCAGGCAGGCATGACGGCTTATTCGAAGCTACAGCAGGAGGAGTTTGCGGCTCAGGAACTCGGCTATCGCGCGGTGACGCACCAGCGCTTCGTCGGGACGGGTTATTTCGATGAAATCGCGCAGGTGGTTTCGAACGGGAATTCTTCAACCACAGCGCTTGCCGGCTCGACGGAAACCGAGCAATTTCACGGCGCCGTACCCGTTACACTCGCACGCTCAAATGGGCATGCACCGGAAGCCCACGCATAATTGCCAAACGGGCCACGAATCCAAAGTTGCGGTAAGACGGTTCATGCACTACAATGTAGTGCATGAAGACCCATGTCTATAGCTGGCGGTTGTCCAGCGACCTGAAATCAGACCTTGAGCGCCAAGCGCGTCTCCAAAAGGTCCCGATCTCCACGATTCTCGACATGGCAGTTCGCGAATGGCTGAAGAAAAGCGCCATTGAGGTGTCGGGAGACGAGGAACAGCGCAAGCTGCACGCTGCGGCGGAGAAGTATATTGGCGCCCTCCAGGGATCTACCAAGTACGGGGCGGCCACCGTTCGTGAGACCATCCGCAAGCGGTTGCGTCAGCGCTATGGCCGCTGACGCGCTGATCGATACGGGAGCCATTCTCGCTATACTGCGCAGGAACGATGAGTGGCATGGACCTTGCAAAAATGCCTTCCGCCAATTGCGCGTTCCCCTGCTGACCTCCGAGGCGGCTTTGACTGAATTGTTTCATCTGATTGGCGATACCAGGGCAGAATTGGAAACGGCCTGGGGGTTCGTGCGATCCGGAGCAGTCGTGGTGGGCGCAATTGAAGACGCGGAGTTGCCGGTATTGCGCTCGTTGATGCTGCAGTATTGGGACCGGCCGATGGATTTCGCGGATGCAACGCTAGTGCATCTGGCAAACCGCGAGTCGCTAACAACGATTCTGACGGTGGATCAAGCGGATTTCGCAACGTACCGCCTGGCAGGAAAGCGACGATTCCAGGTGTTGCCTCTCCGACCCTTGTGAGCAACTTGCTGTCACGGGTGTGAAAAGAGCCGCCCGCCTCAGAAGGCGGGCCCTGCAATGCTCTTCGACCGAAGCGGCGTCCCTCATACGCTGGGCCAGTCCTGGCCGTCGGGATAAGAACGGCGCGCTTTAAGCGAAGGCGAATGGGCGTAGCCCGTGGTGGTGGAGTTCTTCATGACCGCCTCGAAGGCGGCCTGGAAGGCGTCCATCTCCGCCTGGGTGCCTACCGTGATGCGGACGTGGGTGGGCCAGACGGGCCAGGGGCGGCCGATATAGACGCTGCGCTTGGCCATGGCGTCGATGATTTCTTTCGAGGGGCGCTTGGTCTCCAGCATGAAACAGTTGGACTGTGATGGCGTGTAGGAATGGCCCTGGCTGGAAAGCCAATCAAAAGTTTTCTGGCGGACGGCGGCGTTCAACTGTTTGCGCTCGGGAACGAGGTGCTCATGCTTCAGACTCGCGGTGGCGGCGGCAACCGCGGTGATCGGCATGGCGCTCCCCGAATTGTAGGTGTCCAACTTCTCGAGCAAGTCGGGACGCCCGATAGCCATTCCACAGCGAATTCCGGCCATTCCGTAAAGCTTCGAGAAGGTGCGCAACACGATCAAATCCTGATTCGCTTTTACCAGGTCGAAAGTGGAAACCCCATTCGAAAAATGGATGTAGGCTTCGTCCACGAGCACCACCGAACCTTTCGGTTTTGCGGCGAGCAGTTGCTCGATGTCAGAGTGCGCCGTCATCGTTCCGGTCGGATTGTTCGGGGTGCAGATATAAAAGAGACCGGCCTCCGGCGCGGCCGCGAGCATGGCCTTGATATCGTGCGCATATGTTTTCGTGAGCGGAGTTTTGGCGACGCGGGCTCCCGACATTTTCGCCGCGCGCATTCCGGCTTCGTAGCCGGGATCGGCGGTGACGTAACTCTTTGTTGGCGAGGTAAAGGAGAGCACGGAGAAATGCAGCGGCTCGCTTGAACCGGGGAAAACGCGCACGTATTCCGGCTTCAAGCTCTCCATCTCCGTGAACGTCTTGAGGAATTCTTCCTTCAGCCAGTAGGAATAGCGGCCGCCCTCGGGCGCCATGTCCACGATGGCTTTGCGCGCGGCGTCGCAGGGGCCGAGGGGATTTTCGTTGGCGTCGATCACGACGGCGCCGGGATGAAAGACGTTGCGCTCTTCGGCGGCGAGGGAGGCTTCGGTGGCGATGCGAAAAGCCGTCGCCGCAGTGGCAGCCGCCGACAATTGGAGAAACGTCCGACGCGAACCGTTGGAAACTTTCTCGTTGGTCTTCATGTGGCACCCCTCTGACACGCAAGACTCTTTGTGGAAGGTCCTGCTGCTTAACTGCGGCAGCAAAAGTGGCAGGATTGATCCATCCCGCCTGCGCCTCACTATAGCACCGAATCGAGGGAGGGTTTAAGTAGGAGTTGCATCCAGCACGAATCGGTCGGCGCCCTTGTATTTTTGGATGGCGAGGAGCGAAAAATTTGATGGTTAGGATCGGATAGACTCTCGCGTGCCGCCTGTTTTAGGCTTTGCTTTTGCGTCGGGCATGGTGAGCCCAAGGAGGCACATGACCCAAGCAGCCAGAAAAACAACTGCTCCACCAACCATCGCACAACGAATCGATGCGCTGGATTGGAAGAAGTCAGAGGAATCGCTTTCCGAGCGGGGCTATGCGGTGACAGATGCCGTTCTCACGCTTGCGGAATGCAACTCCCTGGCGGGGCTATTCAATGATGCGAACCGTTTTCGCAGCCACATTATTATGGAGCGCTACCGGTTTGGCATCGGCGACTATAAATATTTCGCCAACCCGGTCCCGGAATTGGTCGCAGAGCTCAGAGGCAGCGCTTATCCGCATCTCGTGGAAGTAGCCAATCATTGGGCTGAGATGTTTTCTGAAAATACTCTACGATATCCTCGCGACCATGCCGCTTTCCTGAAAATTTGCCACCAGGCCGGGCAGACCAAACCCACGCCGCTCATCCTTCACTACGAGGCTGGCGGGTACAATTGTCTTCATCAGGATCTCTACGGCGAGGTGAGTTTTCCGCTGCAAATGGTTTTTCTGTTGGGGCAGCAAGGGCGCGATTGGGAGGGCGGAGAATTCATCCTCGTCGAGCAGCAACCCCGCGCGCAGTCCAAGCCGCAGGTTGTGCTCGCGGATTGCGGCCAGGCGATCATTTTTACGACACGCTACCGGCCGGTGAAAGGTTCGCGCGGCTATTACCGCGTCAATCTGCGCCATGGCGTCAGCCGCGTGCACCGCGGCACGCGGTACGCGCTGGGAATCATCTTCCACGACGCAAAGTAGGCACTTGGCAGTTTGTGCCGCAATTTGGCTGTCCGAATCCGCACGGCGCGTCCCAATAACGCGCACCGGCAGCTTTGTTCTGACGCAGCGTGCTCGCTTAAGTTGTTCTTGTTCAGCGACGTAACAGATTAGAGGATGGTCAGCGGCTTGCCCATGCAATCTAACTGGATTTGGAGGTTTGACGATGGGCAAACTTGCACAAAACGTGCGCTATGCCGCTCGTGCGTTGGGAAACAACCCCGGCTTCACTCTGGTGGTCGTCCTGACTCTGGCTCTGGGGATCGGCGCAAACACGGCCATTTTTTCCGTCGTCTATTCGGCCCTGCTGCGCCCGCTGCCTTACCGTGAACCTGGCAACCTCTTTCATCTCGGTGAGTCGCGGAGCCAGGCTGACAACAGCCCGAACGGCGCGCAAGTTTCGTACTCGGATTATCTCGATTGGAAGAAAGCGGCTAAGAGCGTTCAATCTTTCGCCGCTTACAGCGGCGACGCCTTCACGCTGGTGGAAAACGGCGAGCCGAAAAACATCTTCGCCGAGCAAGTGACGCCGAATTTCTTCGGGACTCTCGGCGTGAAGCCGGCGCTCGGGCGAGATTTCCTCGAAAGCGAAATGCGGCCTGACGGCCCGCCTGTCGCCATTCTGACCAATGCATTGTGGCACAGCGAATTTGGCGGAGACGCGAACATCATCGGGCGCGTGATCCGCTTGGACGGCAAACCAGCGACCATCGTGGGCGTGCTTCCGCGCGACTTTGAGTTTGCGCCCGCTAATTCCGCTCCGCTCTGGGTACCGATTCACCAAACCGGAGATCTGATTACGCGCCGCAGCCTCCACTGGCTCAAGGTGGTGGGGCGGCGAGCTCCAGGGTTTTCACCCGCGCAGGTTCGCGCGGAAATGCAGGGCATAAGCGCACAGCTCACCCAGGAATACCCGAAAGAAAATGCTTCGATGTTTTTCGTGATGGAACCCCTCAATCAACAGATCGTAGGCCAGATCCGGCCCATACTGCTGATACTTCTGGGGGCCGTGGGATTCGTGCTCCTGATCACCTGCGCCAACGTGGCCAATCTGCTTATGACGCGTTCAATCGGACGGCGCAGGGAATTTGCCGTGCGTTCCGCCCTCGGGGCGAGCCGCGCCAGCCTGCTCTCCCAGTTGCTGACGGAAAGCTTATTGCTGTCGTTTATCGGCGCCGGCGTTGGACTTCTCGTGGCGCAGTGGGGAGTCAATTTGCTTGTGGCGGCGATCCCTGAAACTCAGTTGCAAGCCATGCCGTATCTGCGAACCGCGGGGATCAACCTTCCAGTCCTCGTGTTTCTCTGTGGGGTCACCGTTCTCACGGGAATTCTCTTCGGGCTGGCGCCTGGATTGGAAGCTTCGCGGGATGCTCTGAATGATGTTTTGAAAGATGAATCGCGCGGCGGTACCAGCATAGGTCACGCACGACTGCGCAACACGCTGGTCATTGCGGAAATCTCAATTTCTCTTGTGTTGCTGGTGGGCGCGGGCCTTTTGCTCAAGAGCCTCCATACACTTCTCGGACAAGACCCTGGCTTCAACCTGCACAACGTTTTGACGTTCTCAGTGAACTTGCCGGACTCTTCCTATCCCAGCGATAAGACGCCTCCCTATTACAGCGGGGCGGCGATCCGCTTTGACCACGAATTCACGCAGCGTCTGCGCAGCTTGCCGGGGGTAGTCGAGGTTGGTCAGACCTCCGCTATTCCCGTTAGCGGCGGGAGCGGCTCGATCCGTTTTGTTGTCGAAGGGCGCCCCACGGCGCTTGGGCAGGAAGACGAATGCCGAATCATAGGCGTCAGCACGGGCTATTTTTCTTCCTTGAAAATCCCTCTTGTTGACGGCCGGTTTTTTACCGCAAACGATTCCAATGACGCTCCCGGCGTCGTTGTCGTGAGCCGCGCCTTCGTCAAAGCCTACATGCAGGGAGAGAATCCCATCGGCAGACGGATTCGCTTCACCTACAGCGCGAAGAATCCTTTTCTTCAGATTGTTGGAGTGGCCGCGGATACCGCATCCATCGATCTGGCGGCGCCGGCGCCCGCCATCATATACACACCCAACGATCAAGGTCCGAATACTTTCCTGAGTTATATGGTGCGCACAGCGGGGCAGCCGGTCGCGTTCGTCGGGGCCGCTCGGGCCGCTTTGCAGCAAATGGATCCGCAGCTCCCCATGATTCAACCGCAATCCCTGGAAGAATTGGCCAACCAGTCTCCTTCGGTTTTCCTACGGCGGTATCCTTCCTACCTGATTGGAAGTTTTGCCGCGCTAGCCTTGATTCTCGCTGTCGTTGGATTGTACGGGTTAATCGCACACATGGTGCTGCAGCGCACCCGTGAGATCGGCATCCGCGTGGCCCTGGGCGCGCAGGGCCGCGACATCATGAGAATCGTCCTTCGCCAGGGAATCCGCGCCACGCTTGCAGGGGCGGGCATCGGGATCGTCGCCGGGCTTTTGCTCACGCGACTGTTGAGCAGCTTGCTCTACGGGGTCACGCCGCGCGACTGGCTCACTTTCGTCAGCGTGACCCTTCTCTTGCTCGTCGTCTCATTGACGGCATGCGCCATTCCCGCTCGCCGGGCTATGCGCGTTGACCCCATCGTCGCGCTGCGCTACGAATGAGCGCAGGTGCGAATTTCATAGGAAGCACTGAGGATTCCGCTGCGGCGATGAACTACTCGTGGCCGCCGCCGAGTTCGCGGACGATGGAGCCGACGAAGGATTTGGCGTCGCCGAAGAGCATGAGGGTTCGGTCGAGGTAGTAGAGGGGATTATCGATGCCGGCAAAGCCTGCGCCCATGCTGCGCTTGATGACCATGACGGTGCGCGCCTTGTCCACGTCGAGAATCGGCATGCCGTAGATGGGGCTGCTCGCGTCGGTGCGAGCGGCGGGATTGGTGACGTCGTTGGCTCCAATCACCAGGGCTACGTCGGTTTGCGGAAAATCACCGTTGATTTCGTCCATGTCGAGGAGCTTGTCGTAGGGAATGTCGGCTTCGGCGAGCAGGACGTTCATGTGTCCCGGCATGCGGCCTGCTACCGGGTGAATGCCAAATTTGACGTCGACGCCGCGCTTGGTCAGCGCGTCGTACAATTCGCGGACCTTATGCTGCGCTTGCGCGACGGCCATTCCGTAGCCCGGCACGATGACGACTTTGTTCGCGGCGGCGAGGATGGCGGCGGCTTCTTCCGGCGTGGCGCTGCGCACGGGGCGCGCTTCTTGCTTGCCAGCGACCGTGGTTTGCTCCTGACCGAAGGCCCCGAAAAGCACGTTGGAGAAGGAACGGTTCATGGCCTTTGACATGTTGATGGAAAGGATGAGGCCGGAGGCGCCGTCCAACGCGCCGGCAATGATCAGCAGTTTGCTGTCGAGAACGAAGCCCATCGCCGCTGCAGAAAGACCGGCGTATGAATTCAAAAGGGAGATCACTGTGGGCATGTCGGCGCCGCCGATGGGAACGATCATCATCACGCCGAAGAGAAGCGGGATGCCGACGATGATGGGAAAGAGCTGCGATTTTTCCGGGTGCGCTACCAGCATGCCCGCGACGACGACGGCTACGCCGAGGAGGCCGAGGTTGACGAGGTTCTGTCCTTTATAGGTGATGGGGCGCTGCGGTAGGATTTCCTGCAATTTTCCGGCAGCCATCAGGCTGCCGGTGAAGGTAAGCGAACCGAGGATGACCTCGAGCGATAGGACGCCCATCATGAAGCGGGGCACGTCCGGAGTGCGCAAATAAAATTCGGCGGTGCCGACCAACGTCACGCACAGCGCGCCGAAAGCGTGACTCAGCGCGGTCCGCTGCGGCACGGCGGTCATGGCCACTTCGCCGAGAGGCACGCCGATAATGGTCCCGAGTACCAGAGCGATGACGATCCATTTGTATTCGACGATGCCGTGGTGCAGCAAGGTTCCGGCAATCGCCAGGAGCATGCCCAGTTCGCCGGCAAAGACGCCGCGGCGCGCGGTCGCCGGAGAACTCAGCCACTTGAGCGCGAGAATGAAAAGCGCTGTGGCAATCAAGTAGGTGATTTCGATGATGGTATCCACGCCGGGCAAGTTGGTCATGGTTTCTTCGGCCCGCTGGCTTTGAACATCCGCAGCATGCGGTCGGTAATCAGAAAGCCGCCGACGATGTTGCTGGTGGCGGCGACGATGGCGATGGTTCCCAGGATCTTCGCGAGCATGGCACCGTGCGCGTGGTATTCACCGGCAAGAATGATGGCGCCGACCACGGCGATGGCATCGAGAGCGTTGGTCAATGACATTAAAGGGGTATGTAGAAGCGGGGAAACGCGGCGTATTACTTCGAATCCGATAAATGCGGCCAGCATGAAAACGTAGAGGCTGGTAAGCAAATCCAACTTCATGACTTCGCCACCTCCTTTGATTCGAGCGGCAGGGGCGGAAGCGAGAAGAACTCCCGCACGCGCGGGTTCACGACTTCCCCGCCGCGCGTCAGCATCGTCTCGCGGACGATTTCATCGTCCATGTTCAGTTGCAGCTTGCCGTCTTTCACGAGGTGAAGCAGAAAGGCGGTCACGTTCCGCGCGTACATTTGGCTGGCGTGATAGGGCACGGTGCTGGCCAGATTGAACCATCCGATGATGGTCACTCCGTGCTCGACGACGATCTCGCCGGGACGAGTGAGTTCGCAGTTGCCGCCGCGCTCGCCGGCTAGATCGACGATCACCGATCCTGGCGCCATGCTTGCGACCATTTCTTTGGTCACGAGAATCGGTGGCTTCTTTCCTGGAATGACTGCGGCGCTGATCACCACGTCGCTTTCCGCTACGACCTTTCCCAACAATTCGCGCTGGCGCTTGTAGAAGGTTTCATCCTGCGCCCGCGCGTACCCGCGCGCATCTTCGGCGTCCTTTGCTTCGATGGGAAGCTCGACGAACCGTCCACCGAGGCTGTTCACCTGCTCCTTCGCCGCGGGCCGCAGGTCGTACGCCGAAGCCACCGCGCCAAGCCTGCGCGCCGTGGCAATCGCTTGCAATCCAGCAACGCCTGCTCCAATCACAAAAACGCGGCCGGGAGTAATCGTTCCCGCAGCGGTGGTCAGCATGGGAAAAATGCGCGGCGAGGTATCCGCCGCGAGCACGACGGCCTTGTAGCCGCAAATCGTGGCCATGGAGGAAAGCACGTCCATGCTCTGGGCGCGCGTCGTGCGCGGCATCAATTCCACGGAAAACGAAGTCACGCCTTTGGCGGCGATTTCCCGGATGGTTTCGATGGAGCCCAGCGGCCTTAAAAATCCAATGAGTACCTGGCCGTTGCGGAAAAGGGGAACGTCAGTTTTGCCGGTCTTATCGTTGGAGCCATAGCAGAGAATTTGCACCACGATGTCAGCGGCGCGAAACACTTCGGCGCGGCCGGCGGCAATCTTCGCGCCCTTCGCGGCGTAGTCGGCATCCGGATAACCCGCGGCGATGCCCGCGCCGGCCTCCACTACAACTTCCAGGCCCGCTTTGGTTAGGTTCGGGACGGCCGCGGGCACCAGCGCGACGCGCCGCTCTCCGGGAAAGCTCTCACGGGGCACACCTACAATCATGAAGCTTCCTCCGATGCTATAAACCAGGACTGCGCTTGGAAATGACAAACGATCGAGAGGATTCGTTCGACAGATTTCAACGCGAGGCCGGCCCTCCGCGGGCCCGACGTACAAGAGCATACACTTATAGGAGCCAGTTTTGCCATATCGCAAAACTATTCTCCAATGCTGCGGATCGCGTTTGCTGCCAGACGATTACGCTCCAGAATTCCTTGACCTCGCTACCCACAAACGGAAAAAAGGGGCCGCGCCGCGGCCCCCTCCTTATTGCAACTCCGAACCCCGCAAAGCGATCCCGGGGTTAATTGGTCCCTTGCGTCTTATCGGAAGCTGCGGCCGCTGCCGCGGACGCTCCGCCGATGGACAGTTCATATTTCTTGCCACCGAAGAAAATTTCCGTCAGCGCCTTGTTACCAGCCTGGTCGGCGCTGGTGGAATATCCACTCCCGGCAAAGGCTTTCTGTATCGGAAGCACCTGCGCCGGCACTGTGGCTACCGTGTCCCTGCCTTTGGAAATGCTGAGTTCAACATTCGGTCCGCTTCCAGCCCATTCCAGTTGATAGTTACCGGCCGGGAGCGTCTTGCCACCGACAGTAACGGTCTCGTCGACCTGGAGCGTTCCTCTGTTCGTATTGCCGGCGAAGGCGCCGGCCGCAAGCAACAGCGAAAATGTCAGCAGACTTGAGGTCAATTTTATCTTTGTCATAAGAGTCTAGTTTCCTTTTGTCTTCGCCTCGCGGAAGCAAATCAAGAGCCTTCGTTCCGGCGGAGGAGAGCGTGATTTGACTACCTACATTGGATAGGAAAAAGGGCATTTAGGTTGCATATCCAGCAATAAGAGAATTGCATGAATACATTAAAATATCGATTTTTCTACGGCCATATTTTCAGTCGTCTTATAGAATAGGTTTGGTAAACAACGATGCCGAGGATGAGTATTCCTGTCGCGAAGGGGGGCGCGCCACCCATCTTTTTCGCCAAGTCTTCCTTTTGAATTTGCGCGCCGACTATTGGAGAATAGAGGTGACTTCGAAAATGGATTCTCCAAGCTCAAATCTATATCCCGCGAACAACGATTCCCCGGCCCGTGAGAAGCTTCTTTCCCTGCGCCTCGCGCTTCTGCGCCTGCACAAGACTTTGCTCAACATGGAGCGCCGCGAGTATGAGCGCGAGCACGGCTACGTCAACACCGGCGAGCTTTTCCGCCTGGTCATCGACCACCCGCAGTTCGGCTGGCTGCACAACATCTCCGAATTTGTCGTGCGCATCGATGAAAGCCTGGCTGCCAAGGAACCCGTCACCCCCGAATACACTAGCGGCGCCATCGCCCTCGCCCGGAAAATGTTTGTTCCCACGGAGTCCGGCGACGCCTTCCAGAAGAAATACTTCGATGCCATCCAGCGCGACCCTGCTGTCGTCATCGACCACGCCGAGCTCGCACGTCTGTTCAACAACGAGCCTCCCGACTCAGCTGCCCCTTAGTTTTTCCAAAATCCCTGATAGACTTTCCACGTCACGCGGAGGTCCTCATGAGCGAATGCGAAAAGAAATACACGAACGGCGAAATCACCGTCATCTGGAAACCAGGCGTGTGCCTTCATTCGGCCAAATGCGTGCAAGGCCTCGGCGAAGTCTTCAACGTCAACGCCAGTCCGTGGATCAACATGGACGCCTCTGGAACCGAGCGCATTATCAAGCAGGTCGAGCAGTGCCCTTCCGGCGCGCTCCGTTATTTGCGCAATGAAAAAATCAGCAATGCCGCTAGGTGATTCGTGAACGTGGATCTCAACAATCTGACCGTCACTCACAATGAGGAGGCGCAGCTCTTCGAACTATTCGTCGATGGACCTCGTGCCTTGCTCACGTATAGTCGTTTTCCCGACCGGATCGTTATTATCCACACCGAAGTGCCGCAGGCGTTCGAAGGCCACGGCCTGGCGGCGAAACTCTCCCGCGCCGCGCTGGATTTCGCCCGGCTCCATCATCTCCGGGTTGTTCCGCTTTGTCCCTACGTCTCCGAGTTCATTCGCAAGCACCCTGAGTATCAGGATCTCGTTTCTTCCGACGACCTGCAGAAACTGCTGACCCGCTGATTCGGTATCCCATGTCCTCCACTCGCGCCGCTCTGAAACCCTCGCCAGACAAATTCACGCTTCGCCGCCTGCGCCGCTCCGAACTTCCACCAGACACCATCAGCCTTGCCCGCTTCCTCATTGGAAAAGTCGTCGTCCACGACCTCCCGGCGGGCCGCGTCAGCGGCCGCATCGTGGAAACGGAAGCCTATCCGCCCGGCGACCCCGCCGGACATCACTTCCGCGGCCCGACTCCACGCATCCGCTCGATGTACCTGGCCCCCGGCCACGCTTACATTTTCTTCAACTATGGCGCGCACTTCATGCTCAATGTCGTCAGCGAACCAGCCGGAACCGCCGCCGCGATCCTCATCCGCGCCCTCGAACCAATTGATGGCATCAAGCTCATGCAGCGCCACCGCAAGACCACGCGACTTCTCGATCTCACCCGCGGCCCCGGGCGCCTCGCCGCCGCTTTTCGCATCGACCGCCGCCACGATGGCCGGGACCTCTGCGCCGCCGGCTCGCTGTGGCTTGGCGAAACCAGCCATCCAACAGGGACCATTGGAAAAACCGTGCGCATCGGCATCACCCGTGCCGCCGATCAACTCTTCCGCTTCTACGAGCGGGATAATCCGTTTGTCAGCGGTCCCAAGCGCTTTCTCCGCGCCGTGGCAATCCGTAGTAAATCGTCTTTCGAGTCAAATTGATCTGACCCGGAGTATGCGGTCGGACCGCAACGCCGAGTTCCTCGCACTTCCAGGTTTGGAGTGCGGCTGTCAGCGCCTATTTCTTGCTTAGGAGGCTTTCGCGGGTTTCCGGAGTTTCCATTCGCCGAGCGAGGTAGCTTTACAGAAGCTCGTCGAGCTCCTGCGGACGGATAGGCTTTGCAAAGATACCCGTCCATTCCTCCAGCCAGGCATTTCTCCCGATCGCCCTTCATGGCATGCGCCGTTAAAGCTACGACCGGCAAATGGACTCCCGTGCTTTGCTCTTTCTTTCGAATCGCCGCGGTGGCCTCGAACCCATCCATCACCGGCATCTGCACATCGATAAAGACCAGATCAAAACTCTCTTTTTCAATCGCCGCCAGCGCCTCGCGTCCATTCGCCGCCACTACCACGAAGTGGCCCCTCTTTTCCAGCAGCCGACTCGCCAACTTCTGATTCACGGCATTGTCTTCGGCCAGCAGAATGCGGAACGAAGCCAAGAGTTCGCGGGCATCGTGCAGTGAGTACCGCGTGATGAGCGGAATTGCGCCTATCTGTTCCCGTGCGCCAAGCACCCCGGGCAATCGCTTCTCGCAATTCGGTTTGCCGGATCGGTTTCAGGAGGTACGCGGCGATTCCCAGTTCCTTGCAGCGCACTGCATCTCCCCGATGGCCCGCGGAAGTAAGCATCATGATGGTAGCCGTGGAGGGGTGTGGGCTCTGCCGGATTCTTTCACTCAATTCGAAACCGTCCATCCCGGGCATGTGCATGTCCATCAGGATCAGTGCGAAGGGCTCTCCTGCTTCTTGCGCTTCGTTCAATTTTGTCAGAGCCTCTTCTCCGTCTTGCGCCGAACTCGAAATCATTTCCCAGCGCCCCAGCATTCCTTCCAGGATTCGCCGGTTCGTGCGGTTGTCGTCCACCAGGAGGACCTTCACAGCCCGCAGTATCTCCGGCGGAGCGATCGCCCCGACTTCGATTACTTTCGTATCCGCAATCCCGACCCTGGCGGTGAAGTGGAATTGGCTCCCTCGTCCGAGTTCGCTTTCCACCCAGATTCTCCCTCCCATCATCTCTACCAGCCTGCTCGAAATCCTGCACGTTCACAGGGCGCCAGAAAACCTCCCCACTAACCGATAAGAACGACCCTCCCCATTGGAGCCTGTTTCATGCCAGAATGGGGGCGATGAGCGCCAGGCCCAGGCGCCTTCGAATCGCAAGTCGAGACGTTTCAGCCCTGCCCTAGACGCCGCGGAGTTCTCTCGGCGGTCGTGCGCCTGCCGTTGGGAGTGTCTCCGTCGGCTGGCTCACGGCAATTCACAGTTGGAGGTGCGACATGAGCGATCTCTGGGAACAGTGCGAAGGTCAGGTCATCGACAATCGATTCCGGCTGCGGCACTTGTTAGGGAGTACGGACGACTCCGCCGTTTTCTTCACGCAACTGCCCGATCCCAAACCTCAAAAAGCCGCCATCAAATTCATTCCTGCCGGTCCCACCGCCGACTTCCAACTCTCTCTGTGGCGCCGCTCCATGCAGCTTGTTCATCCCAATCTGCTTCGCATCCTGGGCATCGGCCGCTGCCGCCTCGAAAACAGGGATCGCCTCTACGTGGTCGTGGAGTACGCCGAGGAAGACCTTTCCCAGATTCTTCCCCAACGCGCGCTCACGGATTCCGAAGCTCGCGACATGCTTGAGCCCGTGCTCGATGCCCTCGTTTATCTCCACGGCAATGGCCTCGTGCATTCGCGCATCAAGCCTTCCAACATTCTCGCCACCGCCGATCAGCTCAAGTTATCCAGCGACGCTCTTTTCCCGATCGGCGAAACTCGCAAAATATCGCGCAAGTTCGACGTTCACGACGCTCCGGAAACCACTTCGTCCCCGCTAGCCGCCTCGGCTGACGCCTGGTCTCTCGGCATGACCCTGGTCGAAACGCTGACGCAACACACGCCGGCGTTGCCATCCGGAAGCCAGGCCGACCCGAGCGTTCCCGAAACGCTCGCGCAGCCCTTTCTCGACATTGCTCGCCACACGCTCCGCCGCGATCCCCGCCGCCGCTGGACCATCCCCGAAATCGCCGCGCGCCTCAATCCCAAGGCCGCCGCTGCCACTGCCGCCCAATCCGTTCCTCCATTGAATGTTCCGCTTTCTCCGGTTCCGGCGCTGCCTGCGGTAAAGCTTCAAGTCCCGAAGTCTGATTTGCCTCCAGCGGTAGCGCAACCGCGACCCCCACGTCCGCAAGCCGCGAACCCGCCGAAGCAAGCCCTTGTTCTCCCCAATTATGTCGTCCCTGTTGCCGGTGTGCTTCTAGTTCTCGTCGCCATCATTGCCTTGCCGAAAATCCTCGGCCACCGGTCCGATTCTTCGTCGTCCGCTTCAACAGCTTCTGCTTCGGCCCCGGCGCAGCCAAATCCGGCCGAACAGCCGGCGCACCGTGAAACCTCGCCACCACCAAAAAAGTCCGCCGCGCCCGCACCGCAAAGCTCACTGACGGCTGGCGCCGGGAAAAAGACCGCGGCTCAGCTCCAGACTTCGCCGGTAGCCGCCCCAACCCCTGCTTCCGTGCGCACCGATACGCTGCCTCCTGCAGCAAAAGTCCCGAGCGCTTCCGCATCGTCTCCCGAGCGCGGTGAAGTCCTCGACCAGGTTTTGCCCGACGCCTCCCCGAAAGCCCTCGCCACCATTCATGGAGTCGTTCGCGTCGCCGTCCGCGTCCACGTCGATCCCACCGGCAACGTCTCCGAAGCCGCGCTCGATTCTGCCGGCCCCAGCAAGTATTTCGCCGACCTCGCCCTGCAAGCCGCCCGCCGCTGGCAATTCGCTTCCCCCGAGGTCGGCGGCCACAGCGCCCCCAGCGAATGGCTCATCCGCTTCCATTTCACCCCATCCGGCCCCAAAGCCATTCCAACGCAAACCGCGCCCTAGCATTTGTTGGGGCGATTTTTTCTACTTTTTCAATCGTGATCCGGGGCATTCCCTGGCGAGAGCCTCTATGGCTGCGCCGCCCGCACTGGCGGTGCGTTTTGATGGGCGCGCTGGCGGTCGGTGGGGGCAAAATTGTCGCTGGGATTCTCACTCAGGCCACGGTGTCTCGCTTGCAAAGCAACGCGGGGCCATCTACGCTACGGGCCGGGGGAAACGAAGAGTCATTCATGGCTGATTTGCAACCGGAACTCATCGCGCTGGGTTTCATCTGGTATGTAGCATTTCTTTTTTCCACCACTTGCCACGAAGCCGCGCACGCGATGGCCTCCAAAATCGGCGGGGACGACACCGCGTTCGCGGGCGGACAGGTGACGCTCAACCCGGTTCCGCACATCCAGCGCGAACCTTGGGGCATGGTGGTGATTCCGATTCTTTCGCTGATCGCCATGCACAACCTGTTCGGCTGGGCCAGCGCGCCGTATGATCCCGAATGGGCGCGGCGGCACCCGCGACGGGCGGCGTGGATGGCTCTGGCCGGCCCGGCGACGAACTACACGCTGATGCTGATTGCGGCGGTGGCCCTGCGCCTCGGCTGGACTTACCATTGGTTTCGCGTCGACGAAGCGACCGGCCGCACGGACTTCCCCACGACCGTCCTCGGCGTTTTCTTCTTCCTCAATCTCCTGCTCGGGACGTTTAATCTCCTGCCGGTTCCTCCGCTCGACGGCAGCGCCGGCATCATGCTGTTCATGGGGGAAATCCGCGCGCAGCGTTACCTGGACTGGCTCCGGGGGAATAGCTACGCCATGCTGGGTTTGGTCGTGGGAGTTTTCGCGTTTCGCTACATTTTTGGACCGATCGAGGGCCTGGTGACATATGCATTGCTCCCCGAGGAGCTCGTTTCGCCCCTCTTTCGGACAATTTTCCGGCTTTGAGTCCGCTGCCCCAGTTGTAGACCTCCCGCGCTGGTAGTCCCTTCCCAGCCCAGTTCTTGCTGCTGATATCCGGAGATGCTGTACCGGACTGGGAAGGCGGGAACTGCCTGTGGACCGAAATGGAGCAAAAGCAGCGATTAAGCAACAATTCGAATTAGGAACTGCCTCGAACTGGAAGTCCTTTCGCAGCCGGAACCGGGTTTGGTCCCCCCAAAAACCAACAACCACAATAGTTTCCATGTCGTTGTGAATTCAAGGCGATCCTTAGGAAATTCTAAGAACCCGCGGGAGAAGCGGGCAAGAAATGGCACACGGGTTGCCAAGAGATAGGGCATTGTGGCGCAGGCCTCGTCAAAGACAGTTGAAATCGTCGCTCCTAAACCTTCCTTGACACCGTGCGTCCTGGATGACGATCCGGCGCAGCTGGAAATGTTGTCGGCCGTGATTGCGGACATGGGATATGAGGCCATCCCCACGTCGGATCCGGAAGAGGCACTAAAACTGGTGAAGAGCGGCCAGTGCCGGCTGGTGCTGGCGGACGTGCATATGCCGGGGATGGACGGATACGAGTTCCTGGATCGCGCGACCAGGTGCGACCCCGGCGTACACGCCATTCTCATGACGGGAGATTACACGCTGGATTCGGCGCTGGAAGCGATCCGGCGGGGAGCGTCGGATTTCTTGCCGAAGCCCATCGACCGCGCGCGGTTGAGGAGATCGCTGGACGACGTCGCGGCGCTGTACGACCAGCGACGGCGGGTGCGGGCGCTTGAGGAGCAATTGCTGAAGGACCTGGAATTTCACGGCATCGTCGGGAAAGGCCCGGCGATGCTGGAAGTATTTGATTTTGCGCGCAAGGTCGCGCGGCGCTACGCCAACGTTCTGCTGGTGGGGCCGACGGGAACGGGAAAAGAGCTGGTCGCCCGGGCCATTCACAAGCTCAGCCCGGTCAGCCAGCAGAAGATGGCCATCTGCAACTGCTCGGCGATGGTGGACACGCTGCTGGAGAGCCAGCTTTTTGGACACGTGCGCGGCGCGTTTACGGGGGCCACGGATACGCGGCCGGGGTTGTTCGAGTACGCTAATGGCGGGACGGTATTCCTGGACGAAGTGGGAGAAACTTCGCTGCCGATGCAGGCCAAGCTCTTGCGGGTGATCCAGAACCGCGAGATTCAGCGCGTGGGTTCGCCGGAAGTGCGGCATATCGACGTGCGGCTGATCGCCGCCACGAACCGGGATTTGCGCGCGGAGGTGCTGGCGGGACACTTTCGCGAAGACCTTTTTTACCGCTTGAGCTCGATCCAGATCCGCCTTCCGTCGCTTACGGAACGGCTGGAGGATATACCGCTGCTGGTGCAATTTTTCCTGAGGAAATACAACACCGCCTATGGAAAAAATATTTTCGGGCTGACGCGAAGGGCGCAGACGGTTTTGCTGCGGCACGCGTGGCCGGGAAACGTGCGCGAACTGGAGAATGTCATCTCCAGCGCGTGTATCACGACGACGGGAGACTTCATCGACCTTGCGGATTTTCCGGAACAACTGCAACACCGGAGCGCGAGCGCCCTGGAAACCAAGGATTGGAAACCGCTGTCGCTTGAAGAGGTTCAAAAGGTGCACATCCAACGGGTGCTGGAGATGTGCCAGGGCAACCGGCTGAGGGCGGCGCAATTTCTGGGGATTGAGCGCACCAGTCTGTACCGCTACCTGAAACGCGACGGCGCGGATACCACGAAGGAAAAATCCGGCGGCGCCGCGGCTTGCGGGTCGCGCGAAGAGAATCCGTGCTTGCGAGAAGTGCGAATTCCGTGTCGGGAGTGCCAATTCGTTTGTAGACGCGGCAGTGTTCCAACGCGAAACAGATTCCCGCACTGAAGCACGATGTGAATTCGCGGCAATTTCCAAGCCATTGATAGTGCGCGGATTCCCGCGAACGCACTTTGGCAACAGCCCTGCATTTGACAACTCCGACAGCGACAAAAAGATCCAGGAATGAGCCGGGTCCACACAAAAGACCGTGGACTTATGCGAGAGTGCGCCTGGATTCTTGTCCTGGTTGATGGAAGAAAATTCAGACTTTGAGGAGATTCGGGCGGGCGACGGGCAGAGCAGTAACGGGGCCGCGATTCGCCAAAACGTTCCTCCAAAGGTAGTTCCGCAGACAAACCGCCAGAAACCCTGGGGCGCCGCGCATCCCGAGACCCCACGCGGAACGCGGCGCTCAATCCTCACCGAAATAATCCGGCGAGCAGCAATCGTAGAAATTCGGCGCTCGGCCACGACGAAGTGGCGGCGGGCAGCATCTTGAAGCTATATTGCTCTATGGCGCTGCCGGACCGGCATGGAGAATCTAAGGAAAGCATTTAAGAAGGCGGTGTCTTCCCTGCTGCTGATCGTCCTGATCGCCCTGGCGGCACGTCTGGGATTTGCCGCGAGCCAGGTGCACAAGATTCCCCGGGAACTGCTCGGAACAGTGGCATTTGAAAATGAAACTGGAAATGTCGCGTACTCATTGGCAACGGGGCAAGGATTCAGCTCGCCGTTTCGGCGAGAGATGGGGCCGACGGCGTGGCTGACCCCGGTTTACCCCTTGCTGGTGGCGGGAGTCTTTCGGGTTTTCGGAATTTTTACCGCGGCATCTTTCTTCGCGATAATTTTTCTGAACGCGCTTTTCTCCACTTCGGCGTGCATCCCGGTTTTTTTCGCGGGCAAGCGAATCAGCGGATTGGGCGCGGCGAGCGGGGCGGCCTGGCTGTGGGCGCTCTTTCCCAATGCCGTGATGATGCCGTTCGAGTGGGTTTGGGACACGTGTCTGGCGGCGCTGCTGGGAGCTTTGCTTTTTTGGGCGACCGTGGAGCTGGCGGATTCCCCGCAGCGCGCAAGGAACTGGTGCGTTTACGGGCTGCTGTGGGGATTTACCCTGATGACCAATCCATCGCTGGGTCTCCTGCTGCCCTTTCTGCTGGGATGGGCGGCCTATCGTGGCAGGCGCTCGTCAAACGTCGCGATTTGGAAGCCAGCGCTGGCTGCGGGGATCGCCATTCTCTGCTGCCTCCCGTGGACGGCGCGAAATTACGCCGTGTTTCACAAGTTCGTTCCGCTGCGTTCGAATTTTCCGTTGGAACTTTATATCGGGAACAACAACAACTATGCGGCAACCCAGTTCGTGTGGCCACCGAAGATCACCAAAGAGCGGGAGATTGTCCGTTATTTTCAAATGGGTGAAACTGCGTTCATGGAAGAAGAGGGACGGAAGGCGGAGGAATTCATCCGTTCGCATCCCTGGATCGCGATAAAACTGGCCGGGGAAAAATTCGTGGCTTTCTGGACGGGTTTCGCGGAACCCTTACAAGTATTCAAGACGACCGACTCTACGCTGATTCGCTTCCTGATAGTGTGCAATACGCTGGCGGCAGCGGGAGCGCTGCTGGGAATCGCAGTGCTGATTGGAAAGCGCAATCCCTACACGTTTCCAGCGGCGGCGTACCCGGCAGTATTTCCGTGGCTGTACTACCTGACGCATCCCAACCTGCGATACCGGCACCCCATCGACCCCGTGGTGCTGTTATTGGCGGCGGCGGCCATGGCGGCAGCGTGGGACCTGCTGGCCCGAAAACGCAACCATGATGATGCCACGGTGGCCAAGGAAGCCGCGGGACAAGGCCGCTAGATTTTGCTATCGTGAACTTTCCCTTTCCCTATCCAATAGAAGAATAAAGGAGAGCAGAAAAATGAGAACCAAGTCCCTGGGTGTGGTGTGGATCGCGTTGGCCTTGATGGCGGGGGCGACGGCGGCATCAGCACAAGAGGTGACACAGGCGGAGAAGGACAAGGCGCTGCAGTACCTGGAAACGACGAAGAAGAATGTCGTGGAAGCGACGAAAGGGCTCTCGGAAGCGCAATGGAACTTCAAGGCGGCGCCGGACCGCTGGTCGGTGGCGCAGGTGACGGAGCACATCGCGGCGGCGGAGGACCTTCTTCGCGGAATGGTGAAGGAAAAGGTGATGACGGCGCCAGCGGGAGAGGCGGGACGCGACGTGCAGAAAACCGACGAAGCGGTGCTGGCGATGGTCCCGGACCGTTCGCACAAAGCGCAAGCGCCGGAACCGCTGGTGCCGACGAACCGTTTCGGGTCGCCGGAAGCCTCGATCAAGCATTTCGTGGAGAGCCGGGCGAGCACCGAGGATTTCCTGAAGTCGACGACAGGGCTGCGAGACCACGTGGCAGACAGCCCGCTGGGAAAGCTGGATGGGTACCAGTTTGTGCTGTTGATCGCGGCCCACAGCGAGCGGCATACCAAGCAGATCAATGAAGTGAAGGCAGATCCGAACTTTCCGAAGAATTAAGCGGAATAGGATCTAACACAGAGGGTCGAGAGAAACACAGAGTTCGCAGAGAAATCAGGCGCCGCGAGGGGACACTTCGCATGTCCCTTCGCGGCGCGTTTATTTTCACGGACTTCAGCGGTTACCGGTTGTAAGCGAGGCGCTGCTGGCGCTGGTGGCCGGCACGGTGATGGTGTTGTCCATGCGCACGAGCATTCCGGTTTGTGCGGGAAGTTCGAGGTCCTTGCCCTTTCGCGCGACGATGTACGCGGCGCTTCCGGCGAGGCCGAAGCCGAAGCCGCGCGCGACGTGGCTGAAGACCGCGCCGACGAGGGTGCCGCCCCCGGTGCCGATGGCCGCGCCGACGATGTCGCCCTTGACGTCGTGCTTTTCCTGAACGACCTGGCCTTCTTCAATTTTCACGTCTTTGCGGCGCTTTCCTTCGGCTTGCCCGCGCGGCTGCTCGATGGTGATGATGCTCATCTGCACGGGGATGATGCGGCTATCAACTTCGATGGAGCGGAACGTGAGGTTCATATACGCCTGGCCGCGGAAAATGGAAAAGTGGCGGGCCTTCTCCACCGTGCCGATGATGCCGTTCACGCGCGTCCCGGCGGGCAGCAGCAATTGCGTGCCGAGGTACACGGGCTCGGCGACGATGGCGATGAACGGGTCGCCATCCCTGGCGATCGCGCTGCTGATTCCGCTCAAGAGCGTGAGATGAACCTGCGTCCCCTGTATGACCTGACGCGGTTCGGCGTAAGACGAGGGCGCGGCGGCGCAAACGAGAGCTGCCGCCAATAGAAATGATGAAGCGATTTTCATGGATTCCTCCTGCGCGCACCAAGAGTGCGGGCTGACCTCGTAACGTGAGGCGACACCGAGGCGATGCCTCAGTGCGTACCGCTGGCGCGGCGGACCCGGCATCCCGGGCGAGCCGGAACGCGGGGCGGATGGGGAGGAACTCCATCCGGGAGTAGAGTATGCGATTTCGCAAAGGCGCGCGGCGAGTTTTCGCGGATGTTTCCTGGCGTGCAAGGGACCTGGGACGGCAGGATACTCCATTGCACAAGTGAATTTTGCCCGCGTATTGCCGCAGGGCCGGGAGAAGAGTATCTTCTGCGCAGCACGTGGTTGCCCCATTTCCAACGGAGGAGATGCTCATGAAAACGATTCGAGTGGGAAGTGTCTGCGCAGCGTTGATCGGGCTTGCGGTGGTTGCGACCGGAGTTCACAGCCAGGAGAAAAAAGAGAGCGCCGCGGCCGCGCCGGTCAAAATCATGCACTTCGGCGATTTGAAGTGGACGCCGTTCATTAAGGGATGCGATGTTGCGCCGGTAGCCGGCGACGCGAGC
>Ga0307479_10000629_pt1 | contig 31616 bp, 26 predicted proteins | sample atmos_gasesECM4C_FD_203743 | JGI IMG/M metagenome (GOLD analysis project Ga0307479, IMG submission 203743) | Hardwood forest soil microbial communities from Morgan-Monroe State Forest, Indiana, United States - atmos_gasesECM4C_515 | ecosystem: Environmental > Terrestrial > Soil > Temperate...
GTTTCGACCGGCTTAGTTTCGGGCGGCTTAGCCTCGTTTGGCTTAGCTTCGGGCGATTCTTCTGGAATAACTTGCGACATGAACGATTCACCTGTGTCCCGGAAATGCGCGCCTAAAAAGAAAAAGCCCACGTTCACCAGTGCTCTGGCAACGTGGGCTTCGGAACTTTTTAGTATTTATGCGCTAAGTTCGGAAACTTGTTTGGCCAGAGCTGTGGTCGGTGCAACACGCAGCGTTGCATGCGCACGCACAACAGAGCATCTGGCAACAAGTACTCATCAAGAGTTAGGGTACGACGGTTAGAGAAGGACTGTCAAATCACAGTATTGTCAAAGATTTGTTTAGAAGTATTCAAATTGCTGATACATGGAAAAAAGCGCTGTAATGCGTTAGGCCAAGAGAACGCCCCAGATGAGGCTAGGGTTTGGGCGCGGGTACGGTCTTTTTGGCGGGCAAAGTTTTATGCGTTGCCGCGCCTGGAGCCAGGGTCAACGTAGTGGTCTTAATGTAGTCGAGCTTGGGGAAGTTCCTGTCCAGATAGGGTTTACCCTGCTTTTGAATTTCGTCCTGGTTGGGGCCACTGCCGCCCGGGGCGCCTTCGCCATAGTCGGCATAAAGGGTGTCTATGATGTTCATTCCGTCGGTGACCTGACCGAACGGGGCAAAACCCATACCGTCCAAGCGCGGGTTGTCGGCCAGATTGATGAATAGCTGAGTCGTGCGCGTGTTTGGGCCGGCGGTGGCGAAGGTGAGGAAATATTTTTTATTGCTTTGCGTGACCGGGTCGTCCTTGATGGTGGCCTTCTCCCACACTGGGTTCAAGGCAGGATAAGCGCTGATTCCAAATTGAGCGACGAAACCCTTGAGCACCCGGAAAAAACTCTCATTATCAAAAAAATGATGCTTGGCGAGATTGTAAAAGCGGTCGGCGCCCAGCGGGGCCCACGCGCGCGTGACGGAAACGGTAAAATCACCTTTGCTGGTTTCAAATTTCACCTGATAGGTTTCGGGAGCCTTATCCTTCAATAGCGCAGGATGAAGCAAGGCGCGGTCGTAGGATTTTGCAGCGGGCGATGTGCCCGTTTTTGTAGGAGCAGTTTTTTGCGCCGTGGAAGATTTCGGCTTGGCGGGAGCCGGGTTCCCAGTTTGTCCTGACGCGGGGATGGCGGCTGCTGAAAAAATAGCTACGGCAATTAGAATGACAATTTTGTTCATTTCTCTTCCCTCTTTATTTTACATGAGCAAATCAGTCTAGTTTTTCTTGTTGGCATTCAAATCGCGGCTGACGCGCTCCGCTTCACCCATAACGCGCAAAGTATTCTCACCCAGAATTTTCCTGACGTCACTCTCGGAATACCCTTTTTTGAGCAAAACTTGGGTGATGAGCGGCAACCTGGAAGCGTCCTCCATGCCGTAGGGCATGTTGGCGCCATCGAAATCGGATCCCAGGCCTACGTGATCGGCGCCCGCAACTTTTACAGCGTGATCGATGTGCTCGATGATTTTTTCGTAGCCGACGCGCGGTAATTTTCCCTGCTCGACAGCTTCGCGGGTGAGCTTGTCGCCCTCGAGGAGTTGGCAAGCTTCGTTATCGCCACAGCGTTTGTTCACTTCCTGGCCAATTTCGGCGTTGATTTTGGGATCAGCCTTTTCCGCGTCGCGAAATTCCTGGCTTAGAAAGCCGACGTGGTAATTAATCTGCACTACACCGCCCTTGGCAGCCAGAGCTTTCATCATTTCGTCGGTCATGTTGCGGGGCGCATCGCAAATCGCACGGCACGAGGAGTGCGAGGCGATCATGGGGGCTTTGCTGATGGCCAAAGCGTCGACAAAAGTTTTGTCACTCACATGAGAAATGTCCACCATGATGCCGAGACGGTTCATTTCGCGTACAACATCCTTGCCAAAATCGGTCAGGCCATTGTGGACAGCTTTGTCCGTGGAAGAATCCGCCCACTCATCGTTTCCGCTGTGCGTAAGGGTCATGTAGCGAACGCCCAGGGCGGCAAACTTATCCAGCACGGCGAGATCGCTGTTAATCATGTGGCCGCCTTCTACGCCGAGGAGCGCGGCGATCTGACCTTTTTTCTTTGCTTCGCGAATTTGCGCGGCAGTGGTGGCCAGCACGAGGTCGCGAGGATGGGCGCGGACTTGTTCGCGCACCGCATCGATCTGCTGGAGAGCGCGCCGCACCGCTTCGGGGCCGGTAACTTTGCTGGGAATCCAGACGGAAAAGAAAATCGCGGTCAAGCCACCTTCCTTCATGCGCGGAATATCGATGCTGCCGGTATTGGTGCGCTCACCGAGGTCGAATTTGCCATCGAGGAAGCGCTGGGTAGTGTCGTCGTGGGTGTCCACAACAATGGAGGAAAAATGCAGTTTGCGGGCTTTCTCTGAAACGGAAATGGCGGAGAGGGCTAAGGCTGCGACGAGCAAAAGAGAGATGGAAGCGAAAGCCAACAGCAGAGCGCGGGTCATTTGTTCTCCAAAGTTGTGAGCGAAGGCAGATTGTAAATGGAAACTTGGCGCGGCGGATGGAAAAATGGGCATGATGCGACGATAGAGCAATTATGCTGGGCCGAAGTTAGCCAGCAAGCCAGCCGAATAGCTTCTGTTTCCACGCCTCGCGATTTATTTCCGCCAGGGATTCCGTCAGAGGGATACCTTTGGGGCAAGCCACGACGCAATTCTGCGCGTTGGCGCAATCTTCGATTCCGCCGTTGCCCATCGCGGCTGCAAGGCGTTCTTTGGCGTGCATTTTTCCCGTGGGATGCATGTTGAAGAGACGCACCTGGCTAAAAATCGCGGCGCCCATGAACGGATTGTGCTCGTTCACTTGGGGACAGACCTCCAGACAATTGCCGCAGGTGATGCAACGCGAAAGCGGGTAGCCCTTTTCCTGAATTTCCGGGGCCATGCGCGGGCCTTCGCCGAGGTCGTAGGTGCCGTCGATGGGAATCCATGCTTTGACGCGCTTCAAACTTTCAAACATGAACTGGCGGTCGACGGATAAATCGCGGACCACGGGAAATTTCGACATGGGCTCGATGCGAATGGGCTGATCCAACTGATCGACGAGCGCGGAACAGGCCATGCGCGCTTTGCCGTTAATGAGCATGGCGCAGGAGCCGCAGACTTCTTCGAGGCAATTCGAATCGTAGGAGACTGGCGTGGTCGGACGGCCATCACTGGTCACGGGATTTTCGCTGATATCGCGCAGGCAAATGATCACGTTCATGTATGGACGCCATTGCAGCCGAAATTCCTCCCAATGCGGAGATTCTTTGGGGGCAGACTGGCGCTTCACTTTGACGAGGACTTCTTTTTTAGCGGTTTTGTCGTTTTTATTAGGCATGGCAACCTCTTACTGCACCGGGAAACTTTTGTCTTCGCCTGTTATTTGGCGGCGTCATAACGTCTCGGACGCGGTGGAATCTGCGAAATGTCTACAGGCTCATAGGTGAGGACGATTTCGCCGTCGCTGAACCTGGCGCGAGTGGTTTTGAGCCAGTTAGCGTCATCGCGTTCAGGAAAATCCGACTTGTAGTGAGCGCCACGCGATTCGTTGCGCTGCAGGGCGCCCAGCGTGATTACGCGAGCGAGAATCAGCATATTTCCCAGTTCACGCGCGAAATTAAGGGTCTGGTTGGACCACTTTGTGCGGTCGCTCAGATTGATTTTGTGATAGCGAGCCTGCAGATCGCGAATTTTGGAGTCCGCTAATTCCAGATTTTTGTTGATGCGCGTCACGGTGACATGCTCGGTCATGATATCGCCGAGTTCGCGCCAAATAGTGATGGGATTTTCTGAGCCCTGATTGGAAATGAGTTGTTGATTTTTTTCTTCCTGCCGCTTTTTCTCTATTTCAAAAACTGAGGAAGAAACCGCTTCCGTTCCGGTCTGCAGGTTGGCGGAATATTTCACCGCTGCGGTTCCAGCGAGGCCGCCGCCAAAAATACAAGACACCAATGAATTGGCGCCGAGGCGATTTGCGCCGTGATATTGATATTCGCATTCGCCAGCGGCGTAAATTCCGGGGATGCTGGTGGCCTGGTCTTGCCCATTTATCCAAATGCCGCCCATGGTGTAGTGCATGGCGGGAAAAACCTGCATGGGTTCCACGCGTGGGTCGACGCCCAAAAATTTTTCGTAGATTTCGAGGATGCCTTCGAGCTTGCGATCCAACGTTTCGCGCGGAATGTGCGTCACGTCGAGATACACGGCGGCCTTCCCGTGCAGGCCGAGGTGCTCTTGATACACGATGCGATGAATGGCACGCGTGGCGATGTCGCGAGGGACGAGGTTGCCGTATTTCGGATACCACTCTTCGAGAAAATAAAAACGCTCGGCTTCGGGGATCGTTCGTGGGGCGCGCGGATCGTTGGGATTTCTGGGAACCCACACGCGGCCGCCTTCACCGCGCGCCGATTCGCTCATCAGGCGGAGTTTGTCTTCGCCAGGAATGGCGGTGGGATGGACTTGGATGAACTCGCCGTTCGCGTAATCAACTCCTTGCTGAAAAAGAGCGGATTGCGCGGAGCCAGTGCAGACGACGGAATTGGTGGAGCGACCAAAAATCGCCCCGATTCCGCCAGTCGCGAAAATTACGGCGTCGGCGGCGTGCGTAGTCACTTCCATGGAGCGCAAATCCATGGAGCAGATACCGCGGCACACGCCGGAGTCATCGATCACCGCCGACAGAAAGGTGGCGCCTTCGTATTTTTTAACCTTGCCTTCGGATTCGTGGCGACGGACTTGTTCATCGAGGGCGTAAAGCAATTGTTGCCCGGTGGTGGCTCCCGCGAAAGCGGTGCGATGATATAAAGTTCCGCCGAAACGGCGATAGTCGAGCAGCCCTTCAGGCGTGCGATTAAACATCACGCCCATGCGATCGAGAAGATCGATGATTCCAGGAGCGGCTTCGCACATGCGCTTTACCAGCGGCTGATTGGCGAGAAAATCGCCGCCGTAAATGGTGTCGTCGAAGTGCTTGGCAGTGCTGTCGCCTTCACCCTTTTGATTTTTCGCGGCGTTGATGCCGCCCTGGGCGCAAACAGAATGCGAGCGCTTTACCGGCACGATAGAAAATAAATCAACGGGCACACCCGCTTCGGCAACGCGAATGGTGGCCATCAGTCCGGCGAGGCCGCCGCCAACCACGATAATTTTGGGCTGTTTCATTTGGCTAAGGCTGTTTCATTTAGGTAAATACGAAGCGAACGGATGCCAGTCCAGGCGAAAACTGAGAATTATCAAAACGCCGACGACGCTGAACACCACTCCGACCAAAACGCCGAGCTGTCCGGCAGCGCGTTGCGCGCGAGCAGTGGCGGCGAGTCCCCACTTACAAAGAAAATTCCAGACGCCCACGCCCAAATGAAAAGAAGAGGCGAGTACTCCGACGACAAAGAATGCGAGATACCAGGGATTCGCCAAATCATTCGCGACCGTTGCGTAAGTGGAACGGCCATGGGTGATCCAGCGCTCGGTGTAAAGATGCCAGCCGATATAAACGAAAGCCACGAGGCCGGTCCAGCGTTGCAAGGTGTAGAGCCAGTTGCGCACCCACGGATATTGCGAAACGTTGGACTGGCCGCGCAGCCAAATATACACGCCATAACCGCCGTGATACAAAATCGGCAAAAAAATAAACAGCCATTCCACGAAAATTCGATACGGAATGGTCTGCAAATCCTCGGACGTTTGATTATATTTTTGCGCGCTGACCAGGGCCGCGCTATTGGACCAGAAATGCTCGGCTAGAAATGCCCCAACAGGAACAACGCCGGTTAACGAATGGAGCTTGCGAAGAAGGTAACTTGAATTTGCCTCGGTGGCGGTCGCGGACATGCCCTCTCCGCAGCGAAAGTCCCCTGCATAGAACCGAAACAGCAAGGACGCTCAAAAAATCGCGGCAAATTCAGTATAGGGAGTTGATGAAAACGTTGCAAGTTTAGCGCAGTAAGGCAATACCGTATGTAATGCGAAATTGTAAGGGATTTATTTTCGTTCTGCCGAATAACTCGCTAGTACAATTTAAGTTGACGGACGAGCGAGACTTGTTGTATTCGGAGCTCACGGTTTTGCCCACAGACTTCATGAATCCTAATTTCAGTTTGGTTACCGAGTTGGAGCGGCTGGCGAGTGCCCTGGACACTGATGAAGAAGCAGGTAAGAAGCTTTCGCTTCAATCGGTGGCCGATCGCATCGCAAAATCGCTGAGCGTGAAATCCGAGGAAGTAGCCATAATGGGATTGTCGACGCGTTGGAAGCACCTCTATTTTTTGGCGCCTGAGGCTCTGCATCAAGTCGGATATATACCTTTGTCGAGCAATTCCGCGTTGGCGGCGCGCACGGCGAGAGAAAGCCGGCCGGAAATTAACAATAAATTCGCGGCGGTGCGGCACGCCAGCGTTTTTGAAGGTATAAAGGTGGGAAATTCCAACGCTGAGGCCATTCAGAAAATTATCAGTGCTCCGATTTTGGCGGATGGAAGAGTCGTAGGGATTATTCAGATCAGCCGCAAAGGCACCAGTCTCGCGACCGCTGGTCCGGATTTCACGCCCACCGATTTAGGGCAGATTTTGGCGCTTTGCAAACCACTGGGGAAACTTTTGCGGCACGTTGCGGGAACAAAAGAGTAGCGCGCGGTTAAATTCTGTTTTTATTGGCACCAAAAGCGCGGCAAGGTCTGGAATTGCGTTGACAGTGCAATACCTTCTTGTTACTTTTCCACAGCGGAAAATTTTTTGCGTTAACTAACACACGGAGGCACGGCCACCCGGTCCATGGCGTTTGTCGCTAAAAAGATTTTCCTCACCAAAGGCGTCGGAAAACATCGCGAAAGGCTTTCCAGTTTTGAGCTGGCCTTGCGTAACGCAGGAATTGCGGCGTGCAACATCGTGCGAGTCTCCTCGATTTTTCCTCCCAACTGCAAATTAATCTCGCGCAGCGAAGGTTTGAAGCACATCCGGCCGGGACAAGTGGCGTTCACGGTCATCAGTGAGAATTCCACCAAGGAAGCGCATCGCTTGATCGCGGCGAGTATCGGATTAGCGTTGCCGAGCGATAAATCCATGTACGGATATTTGTCCGAGCATCATTCTTTCGGTGAAACGGAAGAAGTCGCCGGTGAATATGCGGAAGAGTTGGCGGCGGAAATGCTGGCTACCACGCTGAACGTGGAATTCGATCCGGATTTGTCTTTCGACGAGAAAAAAGAAGTTTATCGGATTTCGAATAAAATCGTGCGGACCATGAATGTCACGCAGTCGGCGGTGGGCGACAAGCGTGGATTGTGGACTACCGTGCTGGGCGCGGCTATTTTGATTGGCGAAGACGACTAGACGACGACTGCTGGATAGCAGTTCTGAAAATCTCGGCGCGAATTCCCTTCACAACATTTTTCTATCAGGTTTCTATGAGGAATATTTCGACGCGGCGGATTTTTTGGATTATTTACCTTTGAAATAGCCTACGCGATCCAGCACCGCGCCTACAATCAGCGGCAGCGCTACGGTGGCGTCGTCGAAAACCTCGGCCAACATGCCGCCTTCCTCGCGCGGAACAAATTTTCCCCAGGACACTGCTTCGGTATAAGTGCTACCGCTCAGCCCACCCCAGTGAACGGGCTCGGGGCAAATGCGCACGCCATAGTTGTAGCGTTTCAGCGGAATTTGTTTGTAGCCCCGACGGGCAAGAAGTTCCGCGTAGACCCCAAATTGCTGCGCCCAGTTGCGCGGCACGCCACCTCCAACGGTGAAAATCCCCATGCGTTTGGTGGCCAACATGGTGTTGGCAAATTTCTCAAAATCTTCGAAGGGATCGAAGCGCAGCAATGGCCGCTTGTCTTTCAGGCGGAGAATTTTGTGGAGCGCGAAGTCAATGCCCAGCTCAGAATCTGAAAACGCCGGAACGAAAACAGGAACATTTTTCTCGTACGCGGACTTCAGAATCCCCCGCCCGGGCATGGTCTTATGCAAATATTCGCCGATGCGCTGATGAACTTTCCAGCTGCAAACCGTTTCTTCCGCGTCCCAATTGTTCAGCACCCGCTCCATCACTTTTTCAACGTGATCGAGATTTGATTCGGGCTCGAGCGAATCGTAGACGCGATTGTAGCCGGCTTGAAAAAGCTCGTTGTCGTCCATTTTCTTATCGTCGTAGCGGAAATGGGAGCGCCCGGTAGCCTCGACAAGTCCGTGAGCCATTAATGCGCCAGTAGAGATCACCGCCTTGACGATTCCGGATTCGATAAGGTCGCAAAAAATCAGTCCCATCTTGCCGACGGTGAGCGCACCGGAGAGGGTCATGGCCACAAAGCAGTCTTTGTCGCGCGCCATCGCTTCCAAAACGTCAGCGGCATCGCCAATCTGGCGTCCGGTGAAAGCGGTGTCGCCCATGGCGCGCACCAGTTCATCGATGGTACGACATTTAGAAAGATCCAACGGGAAAATTGGCCGTAATTTATCGCTGACGGGATCGTGAAGCACGCGGCCGGTTACTGTTTTCTTGGACTGCTTCGACATTGCATCTCCTGGATATCAAATGCTACGACAATCGCTGCGTAGTGCGCACACAATTTGCGAAAAACGATTCGCGTTGAATGCTGCACAGATTGATAGTACAAACTCGCCAAGAAAGGAAGAACAAAACAGCACGCAAGAGAGTTTCGAACGGACATGCTAAAATTATTTCATGGCAGATAAATTTACTATCGGTTTGGTGCAAATGAAGTGCACGACGAATGCGGACGAAAATCTCACGCATGCGATCGAGAAAATCCGCGAGGCGGCGGCGCGCGGAGCACAAATCATTTCGCTGCACGAATTATTTCGCAGCGAGTACTTTTGCCGCACCGAAAATGCGGAATTATTTAATTTGGCGGAGCCGGTGCCCGGCGCGACCACGGAGAAATTAGCGAAAATCGCAAAAGAGTGCCGCGCGGCGCTGGTGGTTTCGCTTTTTGAACGGCGCGCGGCGGGAATTTATCACAATACCTGCGCGGTGCTGGATGCGGACGGAACATTTCTTGGGAAATACCGGAAAATGCATATTCCCGACGATCCTCTGTATTATGAAAAATTTTATTTCACGCCAGGCGATTTGGGCTTTCCCAATTTCGACACTAAGTACGCGCGCATCGGAGTACAGATTTGTTGGGATCAATGGTACCCGGAAGGCTCGCGACTGACAGCTTTGAGTGGCGCGCAGGTTATTTTCTATCCAACAAGCATCGGTTGGCATCCGCACGAAAAAGAGCAATTTGGACCGGCGCAGCTGGACGCATGGAAAACCATTCAGCGTAGCCACGCGATTGCCAATGGAGTTTACGCCGCGGTAGTGAACCGCGTGGGATTTGAAGGCGGGCTGGTGAAAGGCGACGCGGGGCTGGAATTCTGGGGAAATTCTTTTGTGGCCGATCCTTTTGGAAAAGTCGTTGCGCAAGCATCCAATGATCGCGAAGAAATACTGATCGTGGAGTGCGATCCGGCTATGAGTGAAGATACGCGGCGAAACTGGCCATTTCTACGCGACCGGCGCATTGACGCTTACCAGCCGATCCTCAATCGTTGGCTCGCGGAATAATGCCGCAAGCCCGCGCGATCTCCAAAAATTCAACTCCTTCCGATCTTGGATATCGCATGCCTGCGGAGTGGGAGCCACACGAGGCCACGTGGCTCGGCTGGCCGCATGAAGTGACGGATTGGCCGGGAAAATTCGCGACGATTCCCTGGGCCTTTGCGGAAATTGTGCGCCTGCTGTCAGAGGTGGAACGCGTTTTTTTGTTGGTTGAAAATCGCGCAGCTGAATTGCGCGTGCGGTCCGTTCTGAAGAAAGCGGGAGCAAATCTTAACACCGTAAATTTTTTCCGCGTGCTCACCGATCGCGGGTGGATGCGCGATTCCGGCCCGATCTGCGTTCGAAATGCTGACGGTGACGTGGCCTACAATCATTTTTCTTTTAACGGCTGGGCGAAGTATCCGAATCATAAGAAGGATGCGCTGGTAGTTGAAAAGGTGAACCGCCAACTGAAACGCAGGCTCTGGCAACCGGTTCATAACGGCAGGCGAGTGGTTTTGGAAGGCGGAAGCATCGACGTGAACGGTCGCGGAACGTTGCTGACCACGGAAGAATGTTTGCTTAGCAAAACGCAGGAGCGCAATCCAGGATTTACGCGCGAGGATTACGCGGAAATATTTCGCAAATATCTCGGAGTTCAAAAAGTGCTTTGGCTGAATCGTGGGATTGCGGGCGATGATACTCATGGGCATGTGGATGATTTGGCTCGTTTCGTGAACCCGACGACAGTTGTAACTGTCGTGGAACGGGATAAGGCCGATGAGAACTACGCGCCTTTGCAGGAAAATCTCGCGCGGCTAAAACAGATGACGGATCAGGCCGGGACCGCGCTGCGCGTCGAGACGCTGCCAATGCCTAAGGCCATTTATTTTGATGGCCAGCGGCTCCCGGCGAGCTACGCAAATTTTTATATCGCCAACGAATTAGTGTTGGTTCCAACGTTCAACTATGAAAACGATCGTGTAGCGCTCAATAAACTGGCCGAACTTTTCCCTGACAGGAGAGTTGTGGGCGTTGCTTGCCGCGACCTCGTGCTGGGTCTAGGGACGATACATTGCATGACGCAGCAGCAGCCTGCCGGAGGTTTGCGGGCTCGGTGAACGAGTCAGTTTACACAACCCGTAGTCCAGCTATTCGAGCGGCGGGGGATTCTGACTGTGAGATCGCGAGCAGACTGCAAATTTGCAATTCAAATATGATTCACTTCGGAATCATTCCGATCGTCCCCAGCCACGTCTCCACCAACTGAGGCCATCCAGTTATCGGAAGCTCCGTGCGCCGTAGCCCAAACGCATGCCCGCCCTGCGCGTACAAATGCATCTCCACGAGAACCTTAGCCTTGTTCAGCGCAATGTAGTAAGCCAGCGAGTCGTTTACATTGTCCACGTGGTCGTCCTCAGCCTGCAGCAAAAACGTAGGAGGCGTCTGGCTGGTGACAGGAATATCGGGATTCAACGCAAGATCTTTATCGGCAATCGCCGGATGACGGACCACAAACTTTTTGGTGCCTTGCTTAGCATCCCACTCCGCCGCGCGAAGCGACAGAAGTCCCGGATAGATAGCCACCGCAAAGTCCGGGCGACAGCTCTCTCTGTCGGCGGCATCGACAGCCGGGTACAAACGCTTCGCAAAATACGTGCTGATCGCTGCCGACAGATGCCCACCTGACGAAAACCCAAGCACACCAATTTTGTGCGGATCGATGTGCCACTCTGCCGCGTGAAAGCGCACCAGCCCCATTGTCCTCTGCGCATCTTCCATCGCCATCGGTGATTCCGGGTGCGGCCCCGATTTCGGATACGGCCCTACATCCGTGACGCGGTATTTCAGCAGCACACACGTGACCCCTTTGGGCGTCAGCCAATCGCAGACCTCCGTGCCTTCAAAATCGATGGCCAGACCCTGATAGCCCCCGCCAGGGAAGACGACGACCGCAACGCCCGTACTGTTTCCCTGTGGGGAATAGACGGTCATCGTAGGGCGCGTCACGTTGAACACCCCCACCACCGGCCTGCCGGCAATCAGCCCATCTTTCCCCGACGACGGTGTAGTGACCTCCGGCCCCGCAACAGGCTGCGGATCAGGCACAGCGCCCGGCCATATCGGCATTTGCGTATGTCCCGGCGATGGCTGCCAGGCAGGCGTCTGCGAGCTCAGACCGCCAAACGCAAACACAACACAGAGAGCAAAGGTCAAAGGCCTGATCACCATCCCCACAGCTTAATATAACCAGTCGCTGCCGGAAGCCGTCTGATCGGAAACTTTCACGCTTAAGTAAGGCCGTCGTGTAGCGCATTCGGCTGCGATACTAAAAACTCGCTCAGTTTTGCCGAAATGTTACCCGAAATGTTATAAGGCAGGGCCTGACTTTGATAGACTAACCGCCGTTATTCGGACGATAGAGACGGGCTTTGCGGAGGCACCATGATTGTGACGATGTTGGCAACATTTTTTGCAACGCGGGTGGTAGTAGTCGAACAGCGCAGCATACTCGGCTGGATCGTGATTGGCTTGATCGCCGGATGGCTGGCGGGAAAAATTTCACGCGGCGAAGGATATGGCTGTATCACCGACATCGTGCTGGGACTGGTAGGGTCGCTCCTTGGCGGATGGATATTTGTGCGCCTTGGGATCCTGGGCGGTGGATTTATTTATTCGCTGGCTGCGGCAACTTTGGGCGCAGTCATTCTTGTTTCTATCGTGCATCTGATTGCGGGTGGCTCTCGCTAAGCGCTAGGTTCGGAAGCGCGTAGAGTGCGCGGTACCTCAGAAAGTACCTAAGCCGGCGCTGTTTCTGTTTCACTCGCGTCCATCTGGCGTTTTATGCGTCGCGGCCGTCCATTTCTCTCGACGGCTCTATGATACGATTCAGCAACGCGTCTTGGAGATGACTTGAGTAACGTTTCGTTGAATAAAATTTCGCAATCCCTCACGGTAATTCCCCTCGGCGGCTTAGGCGAATTCGGAATGAACATGATGGCCCTGCGATTTGGCGAGGACATTATTGTCATCGACGCGGGCATGATGTTTCCGGAGTCGGAGCTGCTGGGCGTGGACCTGGTCATCCCGGACATTACTTATCTAAAGCAGAACCGCGCGCACGTGCGCGCCATCGTGTTGACGCACGGGCACGAGGATCACATCGGCGCACTGCCTTATATTTTGCGCGATCTGAACGTGCCGGTGTACGGCACGCGCTTTACGCTTGCGCTGGTGAAAAAACGCCTGGAAGAAGCGGGCTTGTTGCAATCCGCGACGCTGCGCGAAGTATTGCCCGGGCGAATGGTGGAAATCGGGCCATACGAAATCGAATTTATTTCCGTGACGCACAGCACGATCGATTGCGTAGCGCTGGCGATACGCACACCGGTCGGCGTGATCATTCATACCGGCGACTTCAAGATCGATCAGACGCCAGTGGGCGGCGTGCCGTTTGATCTGCACGCCTTTGCGCGCTATGGAAACGATGGCGTGCTGGCGCTCTTCAGTGATTCGACGAACGTGGAGCGCCCAGGCTTCACGCCGTCGGAGCGCGCCATCGTGCCGCGCATCGAGGAACTTTGCCGGTCGGCGCCGCGGCGTGTGATTTTGTCGTGCTTCGCGTCGTCCATCCATCGCATCCAGCAAGTCATCGACATCGCAGCACGGGTGGGACGCAAAATCGCGTTCGTAGGGCGCAGCATGGTCGACAACGTGGAAATCGCACACTCGCTGGAGTGCTTGCAGATCCCGGACGGCATGGTGGTGCGGCCGCAGGACATCCGCGGTTTCGATCCCAAGCGCATTGTGATTCTGGCCAGCGGCAGCCAAGCGGAGCCGATGTCTTCGCTGTCGCGCATCGCGGTGGACAATCACCGCTTCGTTTCAGTGGACGAGAACGATTCGGTCATACTTTCCGCTCGCATTATTCCGGGAAACGAAAAAGCAATTTTTCGGATGCTGGATCATATGTTCCGCAGGCGCGCGCTGGTTTACTACGATAACTCCGCGGGCACGATTCACGTTTCCGGGCATGCCAGCCAAGAAGAACAAAAACTGTTGCTGCAACTGGTCAAGCCGAAATACTTCATTCCGGTGCACGGCGAATACCGGCATCTTTTCAGGCATGCGGCGCTGGCGCACCAGATTGGCTGCGTTTCCGGTGAAATTTTACTGCTCGAAGACGGCAAGACCATCGAATTCACGGAAGACGGCGCGCACCGCCGCGATCCGGTGACGGCTGGACGGGTGTGCGTCGATTCCGGGTCGCTGGAGGAAATCGAAGAGGTGGTGATTCGCGACCGCAAGCATCTTTCCGAGGATGGCGTGGTGGTGTCCATCATCGCCATCGACAAACACACCGGAAAGATGGAATCGCATCCGGAAATCGTCACTCGCGGATTGATGAGCGACAATGGCCAGGAATTAATTGCTGGCGCGCGCGCAGTGATCATTAATACCGTGGAGCAATCCAACGCGGAAGAAAAATCCGACTGGAGCGTCATCAAGGAAAAAATTCGCGTGGACCTGAAGCGCTACATCAATAAACATACGTCCAAGCGCCCGCTGATTTTGCCGGTGATTCTGGAAGTCTAGCGCTGCATTTTGTCTAATGGCTGAATCGATTCCATCCACTCAGGAAAGTGTGTCTGGCGAGATGGCGCCGGGCCCGGGCTCAACCGTTCCCGCATCGCGGTTCGGCCAAGCTGCGTTTATTTTCATTTTTATAACTATTCTGTTGGATTTTCTGGCCCTCGGCATCGTTGCTCCGGTCCTGCCCAACCTGATCATTCAATTCAAAGGCGGCAACATTGCGAGTGCCGCCAGTATCACCGGATACTTCGGATTCGCATGGGCCACCATGCAGTTTATTTTTTCTCCTGTATTGGGAGCGTGGTCGGATCGCTATGGACGGCGCCCGATCATTCTGATCTCCTGCGCGGGGTTGGGATTTGATTACATTTTAATGGCGCTCGCTCCGACGCTGGGCTGGCTGTTCGTAGGCAGGCTCATTTCGGGAATAACCACTTCTAATATTTCGACGGCGTTTGCTTACGTAACCGACGTAACTCCGCCGGAGCGCCGCGCCAAACAATTCGGATTGATCAGCGCAGCCTTTGGACTCGGATTCATTATTGGTCCCGCGGTGGGCGGACTATTGGGCAACGTACATTTGCGACGGCCCTTCTGGGTCGCTGCCGGGCTAAGCTTGACGAACGCGATTTATGGATATTTCATTTTGCCGGAATCTTTGCCGCCGGAGCGCCGCGCGACAAAAGCGTGGCACATGGCGAATCCTCTGGGCTCCTTGACGCTTCTGCGTTCGCATCCGGAGCTTGGCGGTCTGGCCATCGTTACGGTCCTTTATTATTTGGCGCACCAGGTGCTGCCCACGATTTTCGTGTTGTATGCCGATTATCGTTATGGATGGAGCGAACGCACCATCGGACTTTCTCTTGCTGCCGTAGGCGTGTGCGTAAGCCTGGCGTCTGGCCTGCTGGTCGGTCCGTTTGTGAAGCGATTTGGAGAGCGGTTCAGCTTGCTGTCCGGATTGGGCTTTGGCTTTCTGGCTTTCATGGGATTTGCGCTGGCTTCGCGGGGATGGATGGCTTTCGCGTCGATTCCTTTAATCGCTTTGTGGGGCATTGCCGGGCCAGCCATGCAATCCCTCATGTCCCAACGGGTGGATCCCACTTCGCAGGGAAAGCTGCAAGGGGCTATCAATAGTTTGCGAGCGATTACCGGAATGATTGGGCCGTTGCTATTCACACAGGTTTTCGCCATGGCAATTTCTCCGCACGTGAGTGTGCATGTGCCCGGCGCGCCGTATTACCTGGCTGCGTTTTTAATGCTTGCCAGCGCCAGCGTGGCATACATCGTGGGGCGTCCCGCGGTGCCGGCGACTGCAGCGCAAGCGGCTGGAGAACATTCCTAGCAGCGCCGGGCTGATATTTTCTCGTTAAATCCCCGGGTGGTGAGACTTTGTCCTACGTAGAACGCTCTGGGTTTCCTAAAAAGCAACAAAGTCAAGCGATCCCGCTCGCCTTTGGCAGCCAGGTGCTATTCTTCCCTCATGTTCAGAGGAAGCCTGGACCCCCCGCGCTTCAGCATAATCATTACTTGCCATAACCAGAGTGCGTACATCCGGGATGCAGTGAACTCCGCTTTGGAGCAAGGCTACCAATCAAAAGAAATTGTGGTGGTTGACGACGCTTCCAGCGATGCTTCGCCACAAATCCTCAAAGAGTACGGCGACAAGATTCATTTCGCGGCATTTCAAACCAACCAGGGCTGCACCACTTCGCGGAATCTGGGCGCGGCGATGGCCACCGGCGAATACTTTGTATTCCTGGACGGCGATGATGTGCTGCAGCCGTGGGCGCTGGATGTGTATGACCGCATCGTTAACATCAAACGGCCAAAGATAGTTTTGAGCTGCATGCAATGGTTCGACAGCTCGCTGCAACAGTTGCAGCCCGCGAGCGTTCCCCAGCAGATCGAGTTCGTGGAGTATGCAGTGCTGATGAAGCGAGACAGGCGATATCAAGCCGGCGGAAGCGCGATCGTGCTCGAGCGGCACGCTTTTGGACAGGTAAAAGGCTGGACGGACCAATTTTTCCCTTTTGAAGATATCGATATGATGATGAAGCTCTCGAACTCCGGGCCGGTTGTGCAGATTTTGTCGCCAAGCACGAAGAGGTATCGAATCCATGAGAGCAATGTGCGGCATCGAGTGCCTACGATGGTTGGGGGACTATCTAAAGTAATCGAACGCGAAAAATCTGATGTGTATCCTGGCGGTCCGAGTTCGCGAAGAGAACGATACGCGGTGCTTGGCGCGCCAGTATGGTTTTGGATCAAGTCAGCGGTTAGGGCCGGGCTTTATGGCACTGCGATGGGTGTTTTAGCGCGAGGCTGGCCGATGTTTTTGGCGGCGTGCGCGCGTAAAATCGGGACTAACATTGGCGGTCGAAGGAAGACAGAAGTTTTGCCGTTCGTGTTCAAGGCCAAAAACGAGCGCGCAGATACTTTGCAACAAGCGGACGCGGTATCGTCTGCACTCGAGCGTCAACCGATGAGACGATAAATAGGCTGGGCTGCCACGAGGCCACCTTAAGCGACTGTAACAGGGTGATTTGATGGCACTTGGCGTTTTGGTACCAATGGGCTAAATTGACCGTAGTATTGTCTGTTTCTGACAATTCTGATATTTTTTGCGCGCACTGTGGGCCAAGGGAATGACCTGCTCGAATTGTGGCAGTTCGCGATTAAGAAGGTCCAAACGCAGTCTGGGGGAGAAAGTTTTCCTGCCTATTCTGCTGGTGCGCCCGTTTCGTTGTGAAGATTGCATTTCTCGGTTTTATGGATGGCTCTGGCAATCGCCGGGAACTTCCTCGGCGGAAGCGGATGTGAAGAGCCTGGTATATCAGTCATCCACGGCTGCGCTGCATTCCGCCGGCTACGTGATGCGCAGTGTACGTCGCAGATTGATTGCTAAGGGGCTGCAGCCGCTTCGAAGATTAACGAGGACGTCAATCACCTCCTGGCTGAGCAAGCCCATTCATCAAGGGCGATCCGCGAATGCGGAGCTGGCAGCAGAGCCTTTGAATACGAGCTTGTCCCAAGCCGAATATCTTAACGTTCCATCAAAGCAGCAATCCGCGCCTGAAATACTGGGAGTAATCCCGGAACGCAAGATCGAGGAGATTTAGTTTTAGTTGCGGTCGGGTTAATTCAGCCCACCCTTTGCAAGAACCGCAAAGGGTAGGCCACCCAGAGTCCTCTAATAATTTAAGTTGTGCCACCAGTCAGTTATTCTGCAGATGTTTTGTAAAGATCGCAAAGGCTCAGGGCGATCCCACTACCCCTGCCCTAGCTGAAACCGGCGTGGAGAGCATTCTTCTGGACGGGGCCTTGCCTCGATTCGAGCGGGGGTATAGTCTTCTTTTCCGGCTCATTTGTTGGGCCGAAGGTCTGCCGCGCTGTGGCTAAATGAGTCGCTCCGCGGCGGACGGGCTAGGGTTCACCAGCGGGCCTGGCCATCGCAAGATCAAGTAAATCTGGCTAGCGCAACTTTGAATTAAATATTAAATAAGGATAGATACATACGGAGGTTGAAAAATGGCTACAGCAACGACCGTGATGGAACCGAATGTCAAGATTAGTGCTACCAAACTTCTGATCAACGGGCAGTGGGTAAATAGTGTTTCGGGAAAAACGTTTCCGTCCATCAATCCTTCGACTGGCGAGGAACTCGCGAGGATAGCGGAAGCGGATGCCGCAGATGTCGATAAAGCGGTGGCCGCTGCTCGCGCGGCGTTCGAAAAAGGGCCCTGGCGCAAGATGACCGCTTCGCAACGCGGCAACCTGATGTACAAGCTCGCGGATTTGATCGAAAAAAATCTGGATGAGCTCGCGCAGCTCGAAGCGCTGGATAACGGGAAGCCGTACAGCGTGGCTCGCGCGGCGGATTTGCCTTTGACGATCGCCTGCTACCGCTACTATGCGGGCTGGGCGGACAAACTGCAGGGCAAGACTATTCCGGTGAACGGGAGTTATTTTACGTACACCAAGCATGAGCCTGTGGGAGTCGTGGCGCAGATTATTCCCTGGAATTTTCCGCTGCTGATGCAGGCGTGGAAGTTGGGACCGGCATTGGCCACCGGCTGCACAGTGGTGATGAAGCCCGCGGAGCAGACGCCTTTGTCTGCGTTGCGCGTGGGTGAATTGGCGCTGGAAGCGGGATTCCCGCCTGGCGTTTTGAATTTGTTGCCGGGCTACGGTCCGACCGCGGGCGCGGCGCTGGCCCGCCACATGGACGTAGATAAAGTGGCGTTCACCGGCTCAACAGAAGTCGGACATTTGGTGATGAAAGCCGCTGCGGAATCGAATTTGAAGCGCGTCACGCTGGAACTGGGCGGCAAGAGTCCAAACATCGTATTCGCCGATGCGGACATGGATAAAGCGATTGAAGGCTCGCACTTCGCGCTGTTTTTCAATCAGGGGCAATGCTGCTGCGCGGGCTCGCGTACATTCGTGGAAGACAAGGTCTACGACGAGTTCGTGGAGAAGAGCGCGGCACGTGCCAAGAAGCGGACCGTCGGCAATCCCTTTGACAAAAATACCGAGCAAGGCCCGCAGGTTGACCAGGAACAATTCACCAAAGTGATGGGCTACATCGATTCGGGCAAGCGGGAAAAAGCCAAGCTGATGGCGGGCGGAAACCGTGTCGGGGACAAGGGATTTTTTATCGAGCCCACCGTGTTCTCCGACGTGAACGACGACATGAAAATCGCTCAGGAAGAAATTTTTGGGCCGGTCATGTCCATCCTTCGCTTCAAGGATATCGGTGAAGTCGTGGAGCGCGCTAACAAATCGCTTTACGGTCTGGCCGCCGCGGTTTGGACCAATGACATCACCAAGGCTCACGCCATCGCCGACAACGTACGCGCCGGAACGGTTTGGGTAAACTGCTACGACGTGTTCGACGCTGCCGCGCCATTTGGCGGATTTAAGCAATCCGGCATCGGGCGGGAACTCGGCGAATACGGACTCGCCAACTACACGGAAGTAAAAACCGTCACCGTTAAGCTTTGATCGGCAAGCTTTGACGGGCTAGCGCTGAACTGGCCTGCGTATTAACGAGCAGGCCGCAACCAAACGAAAGGCTCTTTGCGCCTATAGTGACGAGATGATTCGTGTGTCCAAAGTGCGGTTACCGCGGGTCGCTTTGCTTTTTTGTTTCGTTCTTAGTTGGGGCGCGGCAAATTCCTACGGCCAAACCGTGGCGGATGGGTCGCGCTCAGACATCAGCTCACAGTCAAGCTTCGGCTTGCAGGCAAACGTCGCGCGAACACGCGCGGAACATTTGCGTCATGGCATCAATCTCAGCGAATGGTTCGCTCAGGTGTACGACTCCAGAGGCTATACCAAGGAACACTTTCAGGCTTGGAATACCGCGCAAGACATAGCCCTGATTAAAGCCCTGGGATTCGATCACGTGCGCCTGAGCATCAACCCGCAACCGATGTTTCGGCCGCGGCAGGCGGATGAACTTCCCGCGGAGTATCTCGGCCAACTCGACGCCGCAGTGAAAATGATTTTGGACGCAAACCTGGCTGTAATGATCGACATCCACCCGGAATCGGATTTCAAGGTGAAGCTGGCGACCGAAGGCGATTTTACCGAACAGTTTGCGGATTTCTGGCGCGGGCTGGCGCATCATTACTCAAATCTCGATCCTAACCTGGTATTTTTTGAGATTCTCAACGAGCCGGAAGCCCGCGACCCCTATCGCTGGTACGGCGTTGAATCGCGCTTAGCGGTGGCGATTCGCGAGGGCGCTCCAAATCACACCATTATTGCTACCGGCGCGCGTTGGTCGGACGATGACGACCTTTTGTCCATCGAGCCGTTGCACGATTCGAACGTAATCTACACCTTTCACTTTTACGATCCGCACGTCTTCACTCACCAGGGCGCGACATGGGGAGAAAATTATTGGCATTTTGTGAAGGCACTTCCCTACCCGTCGACGCCGGAAAATGTTCAGCCCTCCATTGCCGCTATTCCGGAGCCGGCGAAACGCCTGGCTGCCGCGCGCTATGGCATGGATCGCTGGAATGCAGCGCGCATGGATGAAGAGTTCGACCAGGTCGTAGCGTGGGCACGGCGATGGAATGTTCCGGTCATCTGCAATGAATTCGGGGTGTTCCGCAAAGAAGCGCGTCCAGAAGATCGCGCCGCGTGGATTTCGGACGTGCGCAAATCACTCGAGAAACACGGGATCGGCTGGACCATGTGGGATTACAGCGGTGGATTTGGCGTGGTGACCAAGCCGAGTGGTCAACCGATAGTTGATGAAGTGACCGTAAAAGCGCTGGGCCGCGTCGTTCCGCACTACTGACGTGTTGTTACGTGCATATCAGCCAGATGATTTTGACGCGCTCTACAAGCTTGATCAGAGCTGCTTTCCGCGCGGCATCGCGTATTCGAAAACGACGTTGCGTTATTACTTGGCGCTTTCATCCGCTCAGTGCCTGCTCTCCGTGGAGGCAGCCGACATCGCCGGGTTTATTTTGAGCGAACGGGATGGAGCACTGGCGCACATCATTACGCTGGATGTTGCCGAGGCGCATCGAAGGGGCGGCGTGGGCTCGCTGCTGCTGAAGGCCGCGGAAGATAAGCTCGCCGCGCAAGGTGTGCGCATGGTGTTCCTGGAAACGGCGGTGAATAATCACGCGGCTGTAAACTTCTGGTCACGCCATGGTTATGTCAAGGAAGGTATTTTGAAGCGCTACTATTTGAATCGCATCGATGGTTATGAAATGAGGAAAATACTCACGCCACAGGAAAAACGATAACGTCGATTCAAAAATTGAGACGGTCGCGACTTGCAAAGATAGAATTTTATTAATAGAACCACGCTTAATAAATCAGCGCGCCAGTGAAAAACTTTCACAGTTCAGCGCATGCCTTTGTGTAAGCTAAGAATGTCGGAGGGGACTTGCACGATTATCTAATGTCGGTGGTGTTGGGAATTGTCGAAGGGTTGACTGAATTTTTGCCGGTCAGTTCCACGGCGCATCTGCGCATCGCCGAATATCTCCTGAACATCAGCCTGCAGAGCGGCTACTGGAAGATGTACACCGTGGTGATTCAGATTGGCGCGATTGCCACCTTGCCGATTTATTTTCGCGAGCACATCCGGCAGCTGCTTTCTACCTTCCCGCGCGGCGAACGCGGCGATCGCACGATATTCACTCATCCATTGAGCCTAGTGATGATCGCATTCGTGATTACCGCGCTGCCTTCTTATCTACTGACCAAAGTTATCGGCAAAAATCTGGAAAGTTTGTACGTGATGGGCTCCGCGCTGGTGGTTGGCGGAGTGGTGATGTGGCTGGTGGACTGGATGAACGCGAAGTCGGAAGCCGCGGGTGAAGCCGCTGGGGCGAAAAGCCGCATCCATACGTGGCGAATGGATAACATGAGCCTGGGGCAAGCGATGTGGATCGGCGCTTGCCAGATATTGTCGGCGGTTTTCCCTGGCACTTCGCGATCGATGTCCACGATCACGGCGGGGCAAGTTGCGGGCATGTCTAGAGCGGCGGCACTGGAATTTTCCTTTTTTCTCTCCATGCCGACGATGGCGATGGCCGTGGCCTATTCCCTGTACAAGTCGCTGCTGGGAAAAGATGAGAATCCCATCGGCGTGGCGCAGATCGATGCACATCAATGGATCGTGTTGGTGATCGGGCTGGTGGTCTCGTTTGTGGTGGCGTACGGCGCGGTAGCCTGGTTCATGGGCTGGGTGCGCAAGCGCGGATTTGCGCCGTTTGCGGTGTATCGAATTATTCTCGGTGCGGCGGTGATGTATTACGCTTCGCGAATCGTCGGATAAAAATCTGTGTGCTGGCTTACTTCTGACCGACAATTCTTCGGTCACCTGATTGCTTCCGTCTTCCCCATTCGACAACGCATTTTGAACTCCCGGGCTGGGGCCCGCTCCAAAGAAACAACGGCTATAAAAGTCGTTGTCGTGGAGGTGACCTTTGGTATCATCGTGCAGTTCGTGTTCCTTCTGGCGGGTGCGCGATAGCGCCAACGCCCCGCCGCGTCACTCAGCCTTCCCCAAAAATGCTGAGGTGAAATACTTGCGTCTTCTGACCCCTACCGAAAACAAACGGCTCAATGAGCTGATCGGATTTTTGTGCGTCACTGTATCCGTGTTGACCGCGCTGGCTTTGATTTCTTATTCCCCGCACGATGCGGCCTGGAATGTGAGCGCCAACGGCGCCGATTCCGCCAGCACCAATAACTGGATTGGGCCCGCGGGCGCCTATGGAGCGGACCTGCTATTCCAGGTGTTCGGCTTCGCGGCGTTTCTTTTGCCCATGGCGTTGGCCGTGCTCGGGTGGCGTTGGCTGAAAAATCGTGCCATCAATTCGCAAATTGCCACGCTGGTGGGCTACGCGCTTATGCTGCTCGCGCTGCCATCGCTGCTGACGCTGTGGCATTTTCCGGATGTGCGCGGCACGGTACCGCCGGGCGGGATGCTGGGTTCGTTGGTTTCGGGCGGATTGCGCACCGGCTTCAACCCGATCGGCGCGAATCTTGTGGCGGTTGCGCTGTTGCTGACTGCGTTGTTCATGACCACGAGATTTTCTTTCTCTGGCGCGCACGCCTGGGCCAGTGGGCCAAAAGGTCCCATCGGCGCCGTGGAGAAGCTGGGCATCCTGCAAAAAGTGCAGGCTCGCTGGCATGCATGGCGCGGAACCCGGGAGCAGGACCGGCTGCGCAAGCGTCTGGCGGAAACGCGGCTTTCGGGACGAAAGCCGGTGCCTTCGCAAACGGTCGGGAACAATTCGGCGTTGAATGAAAATTCGCGGACGATTGAACTCGAAGACGAAAGCGACGTTTTCAAATCGCGGCAGGAAGAACGCGACGAGGAGCGGGCAGAAAAAGAAAGAGCCCGAGGGCACAAGGCGCCGATCTTTGTAGTGGACCGCGAGATAGAAAAGACGACGCTAAGAAAGAGTGGCTCCGAGCCGAAGATCGCCAAGGGACATGCGAATTACAAACTGCCATCAATCTCATTGTTGCGCGAAGGCGAACGCGGGCAAAAACTCGATGAAACAGAATTGAAAGATCGGGCCCGGGCGATTGAAGAGAAATGTCAGGAGTTTGATGTACAAGGGCGCGTAACGCAGATCAATCCCGGTCCAGTGGTTACGACCTTTGAATTCAAACCCGAAGCGGGCATCAAATATAGCCGAATCACTGGCCTGACCGAGGATTTGTGCCTCGCGCTGCAAGCCGAATCGATTTTGATTGAGCGCATCCCGGGCAAATCCACCATCGGAATCGAAGTGCCGAACCTGACGCGCCAAACCATCGCGCTGCGCGAAATTATCGAAGCGCCGGAGTTCATCAATTCCGCGAGCAAGCTCACGCTGGCGATGGGAAGAGATTTGCACGGACGAATTCGCGTGACCGATCTGGCGGCCATGCCGCATTTGCTGATCGCGGGCTCGACGGGCACCGGCAAAAGCGTTTTCATCAACTCGCTGATGATGTCCATCTTGTACAAGGCCAGCCCCGACGACGTAAAAATGGTGCTGGTCGATCCCAAACGGCTGGAATTAAACCTGTACGAAAATATTCCGCACTTGATTGCGCCGGTGGTTACCGATCCCAAAATTGCTTCCAATGTTCTGCGCAACGCGACGCGCGAAATGGAAAACCGGCTTAAATTGCTGGCGCAACGCGGCGTTCGCAATATCGACCAGTACAACCGCACTTTTCAGAAGCAGCAATCGCTGTCGCTGTTCGACAACGTGGAAGAAAGCGAACACAAGCCACTTCCCTACCTGGTGATTGTCATCGACGAGTTGGCCGACCTGATGATGGTGGACACCAACAACGTGGAAGAGTCCATCACCCGCCTGGCACAGATGGCGCGCGCGGTGGGCATCCATTTAATTCTGGCGACGCAGCGGCCGTCGGTGGACGTCATCACCGGGCTCATCAAAGCGAACTTCCCTGCTCGAATATCTTTCCGCGTGGCCAGCAAAGTCGATTCGCGCACCATTCTGGACGCCAACGGATCGGAATCGCTGCTGGGCAAAGGCGACATGCTTTATTTGCCCGCTGGGTCAGCCCGCTTGCATCGCATTCATGGGCCGCTGGTCAGCGAAGATGAAATTGTTTCTGTTTGCGATTTTTGGCGGCAACAGGCGCAGGCTAAATATAACGAGCAGCTACTCGAAGCGCCAAAAGATGAAGATGGCAAAGTCGTCGAAGCCGGCGGCGAATCGGAAGCAGCGGAAGCCGGCGCGGACGATGTGGACGACGATCTTTACCAGGACGCTATTCGCGTGGTGTGCGACGCCGGCCGCGCATCCACCTCGACGCTGCAGAGGCGGCTACGCATCGGCTACGGCCGCGCCGCGCGGCTGATCGATCTCATGGAGAAAGACGGCATCGTGGGCCCGCCGGAGGGCACCAAGCCGCGCGAAGTTTTAAAGAATCGCAACTGGATGCACGAATTCGACGACTCTGCTCAAGAATAATTAGCCTACGCAGGAATAATTAAGTTGATGGATAATTTGACACGCACAGTGCGCGTCTCTAGAATTTGTTCAGTGCCGGGGTAGCTCAGTGGTAGAGCGCCGCCCTGAAAAGGCGGGCGTAGCCAGTTCGATTCTGGCCCCCGGCACCACCCTCACCATCGTTAATGTCAGCCCAACAAGTTGCTATGGCTATCTCCCCTTCCAGGCTCTGCATTCACGTAGGAAATGCTGCGCTGAATTGATAGCTATGCTTCACGCGGATGGGAAACTGGAAAACGTTCCGTTGTCCCCGAGTTTGTCAATCGTTATACGATACGTGGGCGGCAGGTGACCGTTTGTACCAAAACCCTACCCTCCCGATAACCCTGTTAGGGCACCGGGGCGGCGGTTGCCCACCGACCCCTGCCACCGTGCGTACGGGTCCGCTGTACCAGTTCCGTTCAATACTGCCAAGGCACTACGCACTATGACCTGGGCTGTCACGTCCCGCAATTGTCGAACTTCTGATTCAGGCTATCGACAAGATCGTTCAAGGACGAGATCGTGAAGCCTGCAGGCAGGGGACCACCGCCAAGTGCGGTATTCGCCGCCGCCAGGACGTCTGCCACAGTCTTCCCATCGAACGAAGTCCCGGTCCCGCTGATGACGACAGTCCCGTAATGTTCGATGTCGACATTCAATTGAAGCGCTAGCACTTGTCCGGCAAATACGCCGGCAGCACTTGATGTGGGATCGGTCGCGCTGGAAGTAAGAACGCCGGGAGTCCCTCCCGCAGGCAAGAAAGCCCGCACGGCGGCCGCCGAATCGAACGTCAACGTAAATGTCCCGCCGATCGTTACTCCTGATGGATACACGGTGGGAAAGACTTTTGCCAGAAGCGTTCCGGGGTTGTTGCCATGCGGATTCGCGTGCCAACCGCCCTGAGTAACGGTGCAGCCAGTAAACGGAGATGGCGGATTCGGGGTCGTGAACTGGCCTACCAAAAGCACGTTATCGGCTGTGCTCGCAGTGTTCGGACCAGCGATCACACTGATAATGGGATCGGCAACGCTCCACGTGACGCCCTCGGAAATGACGGCGCCCGCGTTGCCGGCAACAACTGAACCGCAAGTACCTATCAATCCGAGAGTGGCCGAGCTGCAGATCTGGAAGAAATCGCCCACTTGGACGCTGCCAATCGTAAGCGTTCCACTGGTCACTCCAGCCTTTGCAAGGTTGGTCAAATCGAGCTGAATGGCGAGACCCGGCGTGATCTCATTCTCGAGGCTCCCATCAAGGCCGAGGCCAGTCTCTGCGGGACTTCCTCCGTTCTTGAAAAAAAGATTTTTTGAAGTCAGTGTGCCCGGTATGCCAGAAAAACCGTTAGCGGTGATCGAGATGCCGTTGTCGGTGTATGTAACCGTCGATGGCAACGCTGCGTTCATGGTGCAGCCTGGATTGCTGGTCGGACAAGCGGTGAAGTTGTACGAGTTCGCCGAAGCAATTGGGACAAACACCGCGCCAGCGAGCAAACCAAATAGTAATCGCGTATTCATGGACCCTCCTCTGTTACGTTCTCTATCAGGATTTTTGGAGATGGCCCCAAAAAAGTGCTCGTTCGAAACGCAGTGATAATAAGGCGGGTTGCCTTGCGATTCAAGCCTGTCTTTCGGATTTTAAAGTACTGGTAATCCTGTGTTACCCGTTTCGAACTACGACACCGGCGTATTCAGATGCTCCACCAGACGGCCAGTTCAGGTGGCACCGTCACTCTGGCGTAGGCTTGTTGACGCCAGCCACGGTTCACTATGGCCGATGATCGTGTAATTGCAACGCGCTATAGGTTCGTACGCGCCGGCCAGTGAGAAGCTAAACTCTGTGGTACGCGTGGCGCAAACCGGGCCCCCGGCACCATCCTAACGTCAGTCCCACAAGTTGCAATCGCCATCTCCGCTTCCAGGCTGTGCATTCGCGTAGAAAATGCTGCCCCGAACTTGATATCTATGCTTCACGCGGGTGGGAAACTGGAAAACGTTCCGTCCCGGAGTTTTCATTTATTCCAAACGGACGTGCCCACTCGTCGTATGCATTATCTTCCTTGGCGGAAGATGAGACAGAAATAAAATCGGGCTTGAGGCAGTCATTACTTATGAGGTCTCACAGGTAATGAAAAAACTCTTGGAACAGATTAAAACGTTAACGGCGCTCTTTAATTGGCGCATTAACCGCGCGAAGATAGCCAGGCTGCAAAGCTATCGATGATTACCCAACACATGCTTATCCGAGTGCGGTTTGGAAAGCTTGGGTAGGTCCTGGAGACTGCCTTCGACATAGTCGGCAACTGACCGCGCAACTAGTTCATTCCCCAAGGGTGCCAGTGCATCCAATTGTCGATGTAAACTGGTTCGTTTACGGAATCAAAAACGCCTCCCAGAAATACAAATGCGTCATCCCTTGCAGCCCGACTCACGGCCTCTTGATACACCTTGGTAAGAACGTTGAAGTAGTTTCTTGCGGAGCGGTTGTCTTTAAGCTCTGCCACCGAGATCGATTTTTCTAGGAGAGACCGATTGTATTCAGCTCATTTATCCGCTTCAAGAACCAGATAGCGCAGATTACCCGATCGTTCAACTTCCAATACTACAGAGTCGGCTGCGTTGAAATCTTCCAGCGCGGCACGCAGAGATTCGATAGTGTCGACGAATCTTCCGCTCACCGCATAGATTACATCGCCTGGGAGCGTGCCCTCGCCCAGGTAAGCGCCCGCGGACTCTTTGCCGGCGACGACAACTCCAAATCGAGTCCGCAGCGGGGGAAGCACTGATCGAAGTTTGTCATTGAGGGTGAGCGCCAGGATTCCAAGTTGCGGAACCTTGCTCTGTTCGGTGGTAACCAGATCAGTAAGACGTGCTTGCAGGTCCTGTTTTTCGGTTACCGGCACCTGATAGGACATGGTCTGTTTGCCGCGCTGAATTTTAAGTCTCGCGCTCTCGCCGACATCGCTGGAATACAGGCTAAGCGCGAATTGGTGGATATTTTGTACTCGCTTTTCGTTCACAGCCAAGACAATGTCGCCTGGCATTAACCCGGCTGTGTCGGCGGGACTGGACGGAATTACATCTTCAAGCAGGACGCCGTCTTCACGAGCGAGACCGAGTCCCACTACCAGGGCGGGCGTGATGTTGCGCACCAATACACCAATTTGATGGTGGTGAATGTGCCCTTCATTTCGGACCTGGTTATAAACGCTCCGTACCACGTTGCTGGGAATGGCCAGCCCGATCCCTTCATTACCGCCCGACTGTGAAAGAATGAGGGTATTAATGCCGACTACGCGCGCTCTGGTATCCACCAGCGGTCCGCCGCTATTGCCTGGATTAATCGCTGCATCCGTCTGCACATAGATCGTGGGACTGTCTGGATCAAGCTTCCTGGCTACAGAACTAACTACGCCCATGCTGACGGAGTTGTCTAGACCCAAGGGGCTGCCAAAGGCTAATACCAATTGTCCCTGTTTTAGGTCGCTTGAATCTGATAATTCCAACGCGGGTAAATCGGTTGCTTCGATTTTCAATAGCGCAAGATCGGTGTCTCGATCGGCGGCCACCAATTGGGCGTCAAACAACCCGTTTCGCGACTTTCCGTCCCGAAGCACAGATGGTGTGGCTTCCTCGCTAAGTCGGATTCTAATTCGCCTCGCTCCTTGCACCACATGCGCATTGGTTACCACCCACCCATCGGACGCAATGATGATCCCTGACCCGGAAATCAATCCGCGCAACAACAAATCTGTGTTGCGGTGCTCGCGGTCGCTCTCAGGAGCGTAGGCCGTGCTAAAAATCTGTACGACGCTGGGGCTCACTCGTTTGGAGAGTTCCTGTATGGATTTGCTTATTTGCTGAAGCGGATCAATGCTGCTGTCCACCATTGAGTGTCTAGTCAGACCAGAGATGGATGCTTTGTCGGATTGCGCCTGTAACGGAGGGGATGTGAAAAGTACACCCAGACAAAAGAATATTAACACAATTACACTAAACGGCTTACAGTCGCTTCCTCGAAAGCCCTTCATGGAGAACCCTCAGGTCCGAGCAGTGTTACAGCTGATCGTTTTGATCTTTCAAATAGAAGGCAGATTCCGTCTACGACGCAGAAAGTTTCTTCGGAGCACTATGAGAACTAAGTTTAGGCCTGTGCTTCTCAATGATCCGAGTCACAGACGTGAATATATTTAGAGCCAGTACGAGCAGTGCCAGCCATACCACAATCATTGTCCTTAACATTGTCGACCCTCCGGTCAATCGTCTAACTACTCCCGGCTGCGTCGGGCATTCATGTGCCAATTTTTGCCCGTTCATTTATTAGTACCTCCACCTGGGATGTTCTATTCCAAATGGCTGAGCAACGCCGATTCGGACTTCAACTCATCTCACCTTAAATTCCTGAACTCGAGTTACGCCGCATGAACGGCGTTGAAGGTGGGAAAACCGCGACTAGCTTACCGGCGCCTCCCCAGAGAACGCGAAATGGACAGTTTTTGTCCGAACTGTGCTCGACGTATAGCGCCCTGCATCTGCTCCGCAAGTATCCCGTTCGTATCGAAGTGAAATCCGTGTAGATCTTCACTTAGAAGAATCGAAATTGATTGTCGAAACGTGCCAACGTCAAGTTCCGGGGCAACACTTGTGTGAACACGCCGAACGTAGCTGATCGAAACAGTTGGCCGTGATTCACCGCCGAGAAAGAGGATGCTTTGCAGACCTGCAAAGACCTCTCCTTCATGCACTCTCTCCGAGTTTGCAGCGCAGGAAATGCTGCACTGAATTGATATCCATGCTTCACGCGGATGGGAAACTGGAAAACGTTCCCTCTGTCCGCGAGTTTTTGGCTGAACAACCCTGTCCACGGGGGTAGGTAAATTGCAAAGGCCAGTGTCCGCGAGTCCGTTCCAGCTTCCGCGTTTTATCCGTAGAGTAGAGGTGGGCCACGAAGTTCCTAACAGGAGACCAAATAATGCTGAATACTTTCGTTCGACGTAGCCTGCTCGGTGTTGCCCTCGCGGGTCTGATGGTCACGGGTGCCGCACAGGCTCAGAACAAGGATGCGGCTAAAGACGCTGCTAAGGCCGAGAAGGACGCAACCAAAGACGCGGCCAAGGCTCAGAAGGACGCGGTCAAGGACGCCAAAGTAAAGAAAGACAAAGACCGCGATCCGAATCCTGATAACGACAAGCACAAGGGCAAGCACGTAGGCGAGGTCAAGGGCAAGCATACGGCCAAGGGTCACAGCCATTAAAGAACAGCGTTAGCAGAAAATCCCACTGCTGATTTTTCGGGGTGGCTATTTCTGTTTGGTGCTTCTGAATTGACGCGCATCGTAGGACTGACCGTTATTGCGAGTGTTGTGGCGCGAATGACCTAGTCGGCCAGAAAACCGGCATCTGCGTCTGGTGTCTTCCGAGAGTCGTTCTGGTTGCGTCGCATGAGCTGGACGATGTTTGTGATCAGAGATGTGAACAACCCACCAACAAAAACTGAGGAGGGGTGGGCAGCTCTCCCGGCGATTTACTTCGCTGTCGCCTTCGCGCCTCTGGCGGCCTCTTCGATAAGCTTTGCGACGGCCTCAGGCTGCGATACATAGATGGCGTGGCTGCCCTTGACTTCAACGACTACGGAGCCCGCCCGCTTGGACATGGCACGCTGGGCGTCAGGCGGGATCATCTTGTCCTCGGTGGTGACCAGGTACCAGCTCGGCTTGGTCCTCCACGCCGGTTCGCTAATTGTGCCACTGGAAGCCGCCACGCCCCACGGAACTTGAGAATCGGCCCAGAACGCTGCCTTCTCTGAGTCCACGTCGGCCGCGAAAGAGGCGGGGAACTTTGCCTTGTCCTGGAACAAATAACCGTCTTGCGGCGGCAGTATCGGCGACACGGCTGCGCCGGGTGCCGAATCTTTGTTGAGCGTTGCCACGGACTCGCCTTTGTCCGGAGCGAAGGCGGCGATGTATACGAGGGCTGAAACCTTTGGATGGTTCCCGGCTTCAGTGATCACCGCTCCTCCGTAGGAGTGGCCGACGAGGATTGCAGGTTCGTCCTGCGTTGCAAGAGTTCGCTTGGTAACCGCTACGTCGTCCTCCAACGATATCGTAGGATTCTGGACGATGCTGACATTGTAGCCATCCCTCTTCAAGATCTTGTAAACGCCCTCCCAGCCAGAGCCGTCCACAAAGGCACCGTGGACTAGAACAATATTCTTAGCCATCGTAATCTCCATAGTTGAGATTGCCGAATATGCAGATAATTAGGGCATCGGGAATCATTGAGGGGGCACGTCAGGGCTGCCAGGCTTCGCCTGAACTCTCGGGCCAGAGTCAAGAATCCCCGAGTCGTAATCCGCAATTGGCCCGACGCATGTTACTCGGGTGATTCGCCAAAACGCAATACGCCGGTGAGGCCAACAGTTCTTGAGGATCACAAATGATCTCGTTCACAAGCCAATCCCCGCCCTGAGGCGTCGAGTATCCATGTCTCTATTCGCTTTGGTCCGCCTTATAGGGTAGAAGATTGGTACGTAATATCAGGCGGCAAGTGTCAACTCTTGTCTATGATTCGCTCAAGATGAGGAACAGGACGCATGAATAAAGCGGATGGTCAGGACACGGCAGACCGCCTCTGTGCAATTGTTGCGAACTCCCTGGACACTCAGGCGAAAACGCAAGATCTAGCGCGCCAAGCGTACCAAAGCCGCACTCAGTTCCACAGGTTGTTCCGAACAGTGGTCGAAGAAACTCCGGGTGCCATGCGACGGCGGCTATTGTTGGAAAGAGCCGCATATCAACTGGCGCACACCGGAATGTCGGTCACGGACGTCGCCCTGGACGCCAACTACGGTTCGTTGGAGGCGTTCACTCGCGCGTTCCGAAAAGCTTTTCGGACTTCTCCCAGCCTCTACCGGCGCATGCGTGATCCGCACTTCCACTTGCCGGCGTCCAACAAAATTCACTTTT
>Ga0307479_10000630_pt1 | contig 31607 bp, 29 predicted proteins | sample atmos_gasesECM4C_FD_203743 | JGI IMG/M metagenome (GOLD analysis project Ga0307479, IMG submission 203743) | Hardwood forest soil microbial communities from Morgan-Monroe State Forest, Indiana, United States - atmos_gasesECM4C_515 | ecosystem: Environmental > Terrestrial > Soil > Temperate...
GCAGTGCGACACATTTGCCTCCGAGTGCCAAAACGCCCGCATTCATAGTCCGTTAGGCAATTCGTCCGATCTGGCACGGCATTTGATTCTATGGGTCCCGACTGTGCCCGCGTTGTGAATTTTCTAGGCGTGGTGAACCTCAGTCCAGAACGTGCCTGGTTACGTCCGTACCGGGCCCAAGCGGGGATAGGACTCATGAAAATTGTTATGGCGATCATCAAGCCATTCAAGCTCGAAGAAGTCCGCGACGCCCTGACCGCCATTGGCGTTCACGGTCTCACGGTCACCGAAGTCAAGGGATACGGCCGGCAGAAAGGCCACACGGAAATCTATCGCGGTGCCGAATATGCGGTGAGCTTCCTGCCCAAGATCAAGATCGAGGTCGCCGTTGCCTCGGACCAGGTCGACAAGACCATCGAGGCCATCACCTCAGCCGCCAAAACCGGACAGATCGGCGATGGCAAGATCTTCGTTATCAACCTCGACCACGCGGTTCGCATCCGCACCGGCGAGGCCGATGCCGCGGCACTTTGATTTCGCGCTCACACTTAATCACTCAGGAGTAAAATACGATGACGTTTAAGCGTCCCACCACCGCGGGATGGATAGCCCTCGCAATCGCAGGGCTCTGCGCCGTTGGCTTCGTCGATGCTGCGTTCGCCCAAACGGCGGCTCCCGCAGCAGCCGACGCGCCCGCCGCAGCCGCTGCAGCCGCGCCGGTTCCCAACAAGGGCGACGTTGCCTGGATGCTCACTTCCAGCGCGCTCGTTCTGATGATGTCGATCCCCGGCCTCGCGCTGTTCTACGGCGGTCTGGTTCGCACCAAGAATATGGCTTCCGTGCTGACGCAGGTGTTCGCGATCGTTTCCATGGTCGGCGTCATCTGGACGATCTACGGCTACTCGCTGGCATTCGGCGATGGCGGCAGCATGACGCCATGGATCGGCGGATTTGCCAAAGCATTCATGCACGGCATCGATTCGAACGCGAATTCGGCAACCTTCTCCAACGGCGTGGTGATTCCGGAGCTGGCCTACTTCGTGTTCCAGATGACGTTCGCGATGATCACCCCGGCCCTGATCGTCGGCGCTTTCGCCGAACGCATCAAATTCTCGGCCGTGATGCTGTTCATCCTGTTGTGGTCCACCTTCATCTATTTCCCGATCGCGCATTGGGTCTGGTACGTGGCCGCTCCCGATGACGTCGCCAACGCTGCCAAGGCGCTCGCCGCGGCAACCGATGCGGCGGCCAAGACCGCGGCTCAGGCCAAGCTCGACGAAGTGACGGGCGCGGTCGGCTGGCTCGCCGGCGCTGGCGCCCTCGACTTCGCCGGCGGAACGGTGGTGCACATCAATGCCGGCATCGCCGGCCTGGTCGGCGCCCTGATCATCGGCAAGCGCACCGGCTACGGCAAGGATCTGATGGCTCCGCACTCGCTGACCATGACCATGATCGGCGCCTCGCTGCTCTGGGTGGGCTGGTTCGGCTTCAACGCCGGATCGAACCTCGAAGCCAACGGGGTCACCTCACTGGCCTTCGTCAACACCATGGTGGCGACCGCCGGTGCGGCGCTGTCCTGGCTGCTCTGCGAATGGATCGTCAAGGGCAAGCCGTCGCTGCTCGGCATCTGCTCCGGCGCGGTCGCAGGCCTCGTCGCGGTCACGCCGGCCTCGGGCTTTGCCGGTCCGATTGGCGCGATGGTGCTTGGCTTCGTGGTGTCGCCGGTCTGCCTGTTCTTCGTCTCCACGGTGAAGAACTCGCTCGGCTATGACGACGCGCTCGATGTGTTCGGGGTCCACTGCATCGGCGGCATCATCGGCGCGCTGGGCACCGGCATTCTGGTCAATCCCGCGCTCGGTGGCGTCGGCATCACCGACTACACCAACATCACCGGCAACAACGCCGGCACCTACGATTTCGCCGCGCAGATGATCTCCCAGGGCAAGGCCGTTCTGGCCACGCTGGTCTGGTCGGGCGTCGGATCGGCGATCCTCTACAAGGTCGTCGACGTGATCGTCGGCCTGCGTCCCTCGGTCGAACAGGAACGCGAAGGTCTCGACATCTCCGATCACGGCGAACGCGCCTACAATATGTAAGGTCCTCCCGGGGCGCGGTCCCCTCGGGGATCGCGCCCAGAACTACGGTTCGGGCACATACCCGGCAATGCCCCGACCGTTGAGGGGCTCCAGCGCAAGCTGGAGCCCCTTTCTTTTTGGGCCAAAAAAGGCATTGCTCTGCCGCTGCCGAACCAGAAAGATGGTCAGGGCAAGGGCCAACTCAACCGGCCAACAAGGGAGAACGTCATGAAGCTGGAAGGTGGATGCTATTGCGGGGCTGTGCGTTATGTCGCCGAGGGCGAACCGATGATGAAGGCGCAGTGCCACTGCCGCGAGTGCCAATACATCACCGGTGGCTCGCCCAACATGTTCGTGCTGATGCCGCCGGACGGCTTCGAATACACCAAGGGCGCGCCGAAGCAGTTTTCACGCAGCGATCTGGAAAAACCCGTGACGCGGGAGTTCTGCGCCGAGTGCGGCACCCATATGGTGACGCGGCCGTCGGTGACGCCGGCGATCGTGCTGAAGGTCGGCACCCTCGACGACCCCTCGCTGTACGGCGGCCCGAAACTGGCGATCTACACCATCGACAAGCAGGCGTTCCACCAGATCCCGGAGGGACTGCCCGCCTTCGAGCGGCTGCCCCAGCGGTAGGGAACGAACCCGGCCCGAGTTCGAAGAAACCTGGGGCCAAGGCGGGCAAGATCGCCGTTAGCCTCGATGGTTAATCGCGTCTTAACCTCGCCGTATCTATGGTGATTTGATCCGCTCCCCTTCGGTCGCATCAGGTGATCGGCGGCCTCGAGAGTGCTGGCGTCTGAAACGTTATGGCAATGATCGCTTCATCCCGCGCGCCCGAGGGTGCCGCCCATCAGAGCAGCGAACGCTCGCCGTTTGCGCGAACGGCGGAGCTATTGGCGCCCTACACGCCGGGTAAGCCATTGATTGCGCTGTCATTGGGCGAGCCGCAGCACCCGGTGCCCGGCTTCGTCGGACCAGTGCTCGCGCAGCATATCGCAGAGTTCGGCCGCTACCCCATCGCCAAGGGCATCGAGCCGTTCCGCCATGCCGCGGCGAGTTGGCTCTCGACCCGATTCGACCTACCGCGGCCGATCGATCCCGAGAACGAAATCCTGGTCCTGAACGGCAGCCGCGAAGGTCTGTTTTTCGCTGGCCTCACCGCCGCCCGCTATGTCGGCGGGCGGCGAGGTAGGCCTGCGATCCTGATGCCCAATCCGTTTTATCCGGCCTACGGCGCCGGCGCCCGCGCCGCCGGTTGCGAGCAGATTTATCTGCCGACCACGGTCGCCAACGGATTTCTCCCCGATCTCGACACGCTCGACGACGCGACGCTGGCGCGGACGGTCGCGATCTATATCGCCTCGCCGGCCAATCCGCAGGGATCGGTCGCCTCGAAGGCCTATTTCGCGCGGCTGAAGCAGCTCGCCGATCGTTTCGGCTTCATGATTCTCAGCGACGAGTGCTATTCGGAAATCTACACCAGGGAAGCGCCGGGCAGCGTGCTGGAATGCGCCGGGCCCGACTTCGCCAACGTCGTTGCGTTTCAGTCGTTGTCGAAGCGTTCGAACCTGCCGGGCATGCGCCTCGGCTTCGCCGCCGGCGACAAGAAGTTTCTCTCAGCCTTTCACGAACTGCGCAATGTTGCGGCCCCGCAAGTGCCGGTACCGCTGCAGCATGTCGCGGTCGCAGCCTATGGCGACGAGGCCCATGTCGAAGAGAATCGCAGGCTCTATCGCGTCAAGTTCGATCTGGCCGACCAAATTCTTGCCAACCGTTATGGCTACAAACGCCCGGCCGGCGGCTTCTGCGTCTGGCTGGACGTGTCAGCGCGCGGCGGCGACGAGGCGGCAACGTTAAGGCTCTACAAGGACGCCGGCGTGCGCGTCATCCCGGGTAGCTACCTTGCACGCCAGCAGCCCGACGGCTTCAATCCCGGCGCAGGCTACATTCGGCTTGCGCTGGTCTCGGATAGTGAATCGACCGCCGAGGCATTGCACCGGCTGGTCGAAGTTCTCGATTAATCGCGGGGCTCCAAGCGCATGCCGGCGATCGAACGTGTGATTCCCCTGGTCGGTCATTTGCCGACATCGATCCGCGACGCCCTGGTGCGGAGGCTTCGCGAATTGGCGGGCCTTGGCCTGATCGCGCTGTCCGGCGTCGCTGCGGCGGCGCTGATGACCTGGTCGGTGCAGGATCCGAGCCTGAGCCACGCCACGTCGCGCGCGATCCGCAACATCCTCGGCTATCCCGGCGCTATCGGCGCCGATCTCTTGATGCAGATCCTCGGCTTGGGGGCCATCATGGTCATCCTGCCGGTCGCGGTGCGCGGCTGGCGCATGCTGACCCACCGTGGTTTCGATCGCGAGGCGATCAGGCTCTCCTGCTGGGTGCTGTCAATCGTGATCGCGGCGGGCTTTGCAAGCTGCTGGCCGCGCAGCGGCTCTTGGCCACTGCCGACCGGGCTCGGCGGCGTCGTCGGCGACGCGCTGGTGCGGGCGCCCGCGGTCGTGTTCGGGCCGCCCGGCTTCTTCTATCGGCTGGTGCTCGGGATCGTGTTCTTCGTTAGCGCAGCCGCGACCTTCCTGATCGCCAGCGGCGCCGGCTCGCGCGCGCTGGACGAAGAACTGACGCCGATCGAGGATGACGACGCGCCCTTCGTGGAAGAAGAGGATGACGGCGGCTCGATCTCGCTGGGCTGGATTTTTCACGCGGCCATGAGCGCAAAGGCGCGGCTCGTCTGGCTGTTGGGCAAGGCATATCGCTCGCTGGTCGCAAGCGGCACACAGCCGCGCGGATTGTCGTTCGAACGTCAGGAACCCAATCTCGGCGGCCGGGCGACGCCATCCTTGGCGCCGCAGGCCGAGGACGATTTCGAGGACGAGGAAGACGACGAGGAGGAGGCTGCCTCCGCGCGCACCCCGCGCAAGAAAGCCGCGCCGCGCAGTCCGGCACGCAAATCCTCCGACAAGTTCGAATTGCCCTCGGTGTCGGTGCTGACGGCACCCAAGGCCGCCGATCGGCAACCGCTCAGCAAGAGCGAGCTTGAGGCCAACTCGCGTGCGCTGGAAAGCGTACTGCAGGATTTCGGCGTGCGCGGCGAAATCGTCAAGGCCCATCCGGGACCGGTGGTGACGCTATACGAGCTGGAGCCCGCGCCCGGCATCAAGTCCTCGCGCGTCATCGGGCTCGCGGACGATATCGCGCGGTCGATGAGTGCGCTGTCGGCACGCGTCGCCGTCGTCCCCGGCCGCAACGCCATCGGCATCGAATTGCCGAACGCCCATCGCGAAAAGGTTTATCTGCGCGAGCTCTTGATCGCGAAGGAGGCCGGCGAATCGGTCGCCAAGCTGCCGCTCTGTCTCGGCAAGAACATCGGCGGCGATTCCATCATCGTCGATCTCGCGCGCATGCCGCACCTGTTGATCGCCGGCACCACCGGCTCGGGCAAGTCGGTGGCCATCAACACCATGATTCTCAGTCTGCTCTACCGGCTGCGTCCGGATCAATGCCGCCTCATCATGGTCGATCCGAAGATGCTCGAACTTTCCGTCTATGACGGCATTCCGCATCTTTTGACTCCGGTCGTGACCGATCCGAAGAAAGCCGTCGTCGCGCTGAAATGGGCGGTGCGCGAGATGGAGGAGCGCTACAAGCGGATGGCCAAGCTGGGGGTGCGCAATATCGACGGCTACAATGCGCGCCTGACGGAAGCCAAGGCCAAGCGCGAGGAGTTGACACGCACGGTGCATACCGGTTTCGACAAGGAGACCGGCAAGGCGGTCTACGAGGAAGAGAAGCTCGATCACGAACTGCTGCCCTACATCGTCATCATCGTCGACGAAATGGCCGACCTGATGATGGTCGCCGGCAAGGACATCGAAGGCGCGGTGCAGCGGCTGGCGCAGATGGCGCGCGCTGCGGGCCTGCATGTGATTCTCGCGACCCAGCGGCCGTCGGTCGACGTCATCACCGGCACGATCAAGGCGAACTTCCCGACCCGCATCTCGTTCCAGGTGACGTCGAAGATCGACAGCCGCACGATTCTAGGCGAGATGGGCGCCGAGCAACTGCTCGGACAGGGCGACATGCTTTACATGGCGGGTGGCGGGCGCATCAGCCGCGTGCACGGGCCTTTCGTCTCGGACGAAGAGGTCGAGAAAGTGGTGCGTCACCTGAAGACGCAAGGCCAGCCGGAATATCTGGAAGCCGTTACCGCCGAAGAGCCGACCGACGAGGACGGCGCGGTGTTCGATGCCTCCGGCATGGGCGCCGATGGCGGCGGTGATCTGTTCTCGCAGGCGGTCGCTATCGTCAAGCGCGACCGCAAGGCCTCCACCAGCTATATCCAGCGCCGGCTGCAGATCGGCTACAACCGCGCCGCTTCGCTGATGGAGCGGATGGAGCTTGAGGGCATCGTCGGCCAGGCCAATCACGCAGGCAAGCGCGAGATTCTGGTCGAGGAAGAGGAAGGCGGCTTCTGAAGCAGGCGATCGGGGCCGGTCGAATGCTGGAACTGGGGTAATATTTTCACGGAAAAACGATACCTTCTTTCGCCGAAACCGCGATAAAAGGGGCGAAGCCAATCAGGATTGTGCGTTGAAAATCCATCGAAAATCCCGAATCGCCGACCGGTCCGCGTTTCGCGTCTCGCATGCGGCGGTGGCCTTGTTGGTGGCTGTATCGCTGATCGGCGCAGCCGCAAGGGCTTCCGCGCAGAGCGTCCCGGTGCCAAAGCCCGCGCCCAAGGGCCGCGACGGCCTGCAGATCAGCGACGCGCAGAAGGGGCAGCTGACGACCGGGGCAACCGCGGCGTCCCCACCGGATCCGATCATTCCGGATCCGCATCGCAATCTGCCGGTCAATATTTTCGCCTCGTTCGATGCCAATCAGAAGGCACAGGCCGCGAAGGTGAGTGCCTACCTTTCGTCGTTGCAGACTCTGGTCGGGAACTTCGTCCAGGTCGGGCCCGACGGCGCCAAGACCAGGGGCGATTTCTATATCCAGAAGCCCGGCAAGCTGCGCTTCGAATACGAGCCGCCGAATCCGATCGACGTCGTCGCCGACGGATCGTCGCTGGCGGTGCGCGACCGCAAGCTCGCGACCCAGGACATCTATCCGCTGTCGCAGACGCCGCTGCGTTTCCTTTTGTCGGACCGCATCGATCTGTTGAAGGACACCAATGTGGTGAGCGTGACTGCCGATGACCTCTACATCAGCGTCACCATCGAGGAGAAGCAGGCGCTGATCGGCACCAGCCGGCTGATGCTGATGATCGGCGCCAAGGACGGCCAGCTCAAGCAATGGACGGTGACCGATCCGCAGGGTTTCGACACCACGGTTGCGGTCTACAACCTGGATTCCTCCAAGAAGATCGACCCCAGCATGTTCAAGATCGACTTCACCAACTACGGCACGCCGCCGGGTTAATCAGCAATCCAGAGGTTTCTGTTCGTCGTGCGGCCTGGTTGCTTGCGCTTCCAACCATGACGGTCATAACTGGCCGGCATGCGGCTCTCCCTGTCAACCTGGAACATCAATTCGGTGCGCCTGCGCATCGATCTGGTCGCCAAGTTCATCAAATCGGTACGGCCGGACATCTTGTGTCTGCAGGAAACCAAATGCATCGACGACGCGTTTCCGCTGAAGCGTTTTCGCCGCCTCGGCTACGAGCACATCGCCCTGAACGGGCAAAAGGGCTATCACGGCGTCGCCGTCATCTCGAAACTGCCGTTTGAGACCACCGACATCCGCACTTTCTGCGACAGAATCGATTCGCGCCACATCTCGGTCGCGTTCGGCGAAAAAGCCAGGCTCGAAAAGCCGCTGGTGCTGCATAATTTCTACGTTCCCGCCGGCGGCGATATTCCGGATCCCGAACTCAATCCGAAATTCGACCACAAGCTCAAATTCCTCGACGAGATGAAAGCGTGCGAGCCGCTGCATCCGCGCGGCGATGACCGCCACATCCTGGTCGGCGATCTCAACGTCGCGCCGTACGAGAACGACGTATGGTCGCACAAGCAGCTTTTGAAAATCGTCTCGCACACGCCGATCGAATGCGAGAAGCTGCTCGCAGCCCAGACCCACGGCGAATGGTTCGACGTCGCGCGGATGCGCATTCCATTTTCAGAGAAGGTCTATACCTGGTGGAGCTACCGAGCCGCCGACTGGACGGCCAGCGACCGCGGCCGAAGGCTCGATCACATCTGGGTATCGCGTGCGCTGAAGGACGCGGTCGGCGATTTCCGGATTCTGCGCGACGCGCGCGGCTGGGATCGGCCCTCCGACCACGTGCCGGTGACGGTGACACTTGAGATGTGAAGGCGGGAGAGCGCCGAATGCAAAAATCCTCATCCTCTGAGGAGCATCGCAAAAGCGATGCGTCTCGAAGGATGGCCGCATACGGGCCTCATGATTCTCCGAGCGATGCGCTCCCTCACCATGAGGGGCGGTCAACTGCTCAGTTTCGTGCCGGCCATCAGGATATCGCTGGCGATCTGGCTGGCGCGGATGGCGAACTCGTCGCGCAGCCGGCGCGCCGCGGCGGGATCGCTTTCCAGCACCCGCTGAAACAGGCTGCGCGCCATGCGGATGGCCGAAGAAGACTCGAGCGCGGTAGCGCTCGACGGCCGCCGCATCGGCACGATCAGCGCAAGTTCGCCGATCAGGGTGCCGGGACCCGCGATCGCCTCGGCGCCGGCGCCGTCGTCGACACGGAACCTGCCGCTCTGGACCACAAAACCGGAATCGGCTTCGTCGCCCTGCTTGAAAAGCAGATCGCCGCGACCGAAATTGCGCAGTTCGGAGCCGATCGCCAGCATGCGCAATGACGCGCTCCCCAACAGGCGTAGTGTCGGGACGCGCTCCAACAGGGCCACATCATCTTCGATCGACATTCAGAACCGGGGATCGGGAGACGCTACTTGAAATTCGAATCGTCGTCCCGAATCGTATCACGGCACCAGCTTGTAGCCACCGGCTTCCGTCACCAGGATCTCGGGATTGGCGGCGTCCTTCTCGATCTTCTGGCGCAGCCGGTAGATATGGGTTTCCAGGGTATGGGTGGTGACGCCCGAATTGTAGCCCCACACCTCCTGCAGCAGCGTCTCGCGCGACACCGGAAGCTGGCCCGCCCGATAGAGGAAGCGCAGGATCGCGGTTTCCTTCTCGGTCAGCCGCACCTTCCTGGCATTGGCGCCGGTCAGCATTTTCGAGCCGGGGCGGAAACTGTAAGGGCCGACTGAGAACACCGCGTCTTCGCTGGCCTCGTGCTGGCGGAGCTGCGCGCGGATCCGCGCCAGCAGCACCGCAAACCGGAACGGCTTGGCCACGTAGTCGTTGGCGCCGGATTCGAGCCCGAGGATGGTGTCCGAATCGGTATCGTGGCCGGTGAGCATGATAATCGGCGCCTTGAAGCCGCCCTTGCGCAGGCTGCGCACCACCTCGCGGCCGTCGGTGTCGGGCAGGCCGACATCCATCAGAACCAGATCGGGCGAATTGGCCTTGGCGGCACTGGCGCCCTTGGCCCCGGTATCCACGGCGGAGGCCTCGAACTCGTCGTGCAGCGACAATTGCTCCACCAGCGTATCGCGCAGATCGGTGTCGTCATCCACGATCAGGATCTTGCGGGCATTGGCCATAGGTACAATCCTCTAAGCGACGGCGGGAGCAGTGGTTCGGCAAGTTCCAAGGGGCTCGTCTCCCATGGGGCTCATTTGATGGTATTTCGCCTTGAAGTAAGCGACCGTTACCGATTCACAAGCCGATATCCAGTCTATCCCAGAAAAGGAGGGCATTTGGATGAATGTCCTGTAATGAACCTGGCGAAGCCAAAACGCGGTGAACGGGCAAGGAACTCCATGAAAAGGCGGGTAATTCCAAGCGCTTATACTCCAACTCGCCGGAACCGGCCGCTCTCCACCATATGGATTCGCGCAGCGGCTGGAAATTCCCGCCGCGGCCTATTAGCGGCCGGCGGGCGGACGATACCTGTCGCGCTCGGCCGCGGCGGCATCCGCGCCAACAAGCGCGAGGGCGACGGCGGCACGCCGCGAGGCATCTTCCACCCCGTGAGGCTCTGGTCGCGGGCCGACCGCCACCCGCGGCCGCGGACCTTCCTGCCGGTCCGCGCCATTACACCGGAGGACGCCTGGTCCGAAGACCCGAATGACCGCCATTACAACCGGCCGGTCCGGCTGGCGCCCGGCCGCAGTGGCGACCGGCTCAGGCGCAAAGACCACCTCTACGATTTCATTATCGAGGTCGATCACAATAGCCGCCCGCGCATCGCGGGGCGCGGCAGCGCGGTGTTCCTGCATCTGGCGCGGGAGAATTTCGGGCCCACCGCCGGCTGCGTCTCGATGACGAAATCGGCGATGCTGCACCTGTTGCAACGGCTGGGGCCTCGGACCAAGATCGTCATTGGATAGAGCATGATCCGGAAAAGCATGCCCTCGGGCCACGACCCGACGGGTGGGTACCGGTTTTCCGAAAAGATCATGCTCAACAAAAAAAGCGAGGCGAGATTTACGCGACAATGCTCGACAAGGACCAGATCGCGGGCGCCTCGCGCACGCTGCACCAGCATTGGCGCGCCGGCACCAAGCTTTCAAATCTCGATCCGTCGCAGCGGCCGCGCGATCGCGCCGAGGGTTATGCGATTCAGGCCGAGATAGAACGCGCTTCCGCCGCACCACTTTTCGGCTGGAAGATCGCCGCCACCAGCGAGGCCGGGCAAAAGCACATCAATGTCGACGGCCCGATGGCCGGCCGTATCCTGGCTGAAACCGTGCTTGCCGATGGCGGCACCGCGTCGATGGCTGGCAACGAAATGCGCGTTGCCGAACCCGAATTCGCCTTCCGCATGAAGCGGGATTTGCCGCCGCGGTCTTCGCCGTACAGCACAGCCGAGGTGCTCGATGCCGTCGGCACGCTGCATCCGGCGATCGAAATTCCGGATTCGCGGTTTGCCGATTTCGTCAGCGCCGGCGCGGCGCAGATCATCGCCGACAATGCCTGTGCGCATCTGTTCGTGCTGGGTGCGGCGACCGATGCCGACTGGCGCGCGCGCGACCTGGTCGAAGCGCGGCCGGTGATCAACTTGCGCGGCCGGCAGTATGTCGGACACGGCAAGAGCGTGCTCGGCGATCCCCTGATAGCGTTGGCCTGGCTCGCCAACGAACTGTGCAAGCTCGGGCTAACGCTGAGGGCAGGGGAGGTCGTCACGACAGGCACCTGCCATCCGCCGCTGCCGATACAGGCGGGCGATGTTTTCGCAGCCGATTTTAGCTCGCTCGGCAAGGTGTCTGTTAGGTTCAGCTAAAACCTGGAGACGAGATCATGAATGATCAAATCAAAATGGATGAGGTCGCACCCGCGCTGTCCGCAAAGGAAGCGGAGAACATGATCACCAGGAATCTGCCGTCGATCGATCATCACGGTGAGATCGTTGAGCAGGTTGGCCGTAATTCCATTCGCGTGCGCTTGCCTTATGATCAGAAATTCATGGGGACCGAGCCATGGCAAGACGGTAGCGGGCAGGTGTTCTCAGGCCCGATGGTGATGGGATTCGCCGACACTGCGATGTATTGCTGCGTCATGGCAGCCATGGGCGCCGACGTCATTCCGGTGATGGCCAACCTCAACATTACCTTTCTCAGACCCGCGCGCGCAGCTGACCTTGTCGCCGAGGCGCGCATCGTTCGACGCGGGGGCCGGCTGCATTATCTGGAATGCTGGCTCACATCGGACGGCGAGGCGGAGCCCTGCGCGCACATTACATCGACGTATCGCGTGTCGAAGCGCTGAGGCTCTAGCAGAGAGCTTACAAATCGTTAGCCCGAACGACGGGTATTCCTATCCCCGGTGCCCGAAAATCGCCGACCCGACACGGATATGCGTGGCACCGAACTGGATCGCGGTGGCGAAATCGGCGCTCATGCCCATCGACAGATGCTTCAACCCGTTGCGCGCGGCGATTTTCGCGGTCAGCGCGAAATGCGGCGCCGGCGCCTCGTCGACCGGCGGGATGCACATCAGGCCCGTGATGGCGAGGCCATAGCGTTCGCGACAGCTCGCGATGAAGGCATCCGCCTCGCTTGGCGCGATGCCCGCCTTCTGCGGCTCCTCGCCGGTGTTGATCTGCACGAACAATTCGGGGCGCTTGTTTTGAGAATCTATTTCTTTGGCTAACGCCTGGCAAATGCTCGGCCGGTCGACCGAATGAATGGCATCGAACAGCGCCACCGCTTCCTTCGCCTTGTTGGACTGCAGCGGCCCGATCAGATGCAGCGAGAGTCCAGGGTAAGCCGACATTAACCCTGGCCACTTCGCCTTGGCCTCCTGCACGCGATTCTCGCCGAAAATCCGTTGCCCAGCGATGATGACGGGCGCGATGGCGTCAGCGTCGAAGGTCTTCGAGACGGCAATCAGCGTCACCTCGGTGCGCGCGCGGCGCGCCTCCACGCATGCCCGCGCGATCTCCTTCTCCACCGCAACCAGCGCGTTTGGTAAATGCAAGCTTTCGGGGCTACGAATTTCGGGCGTCATGTCATCTGCCGTGTTGGTAGATTTACGGAGGTAGCTCTAATTTTACCGAGTTCGGGAAAGGCTTTTTGAACCATTCCTTCTACCGTGCATACGGGGTAGGGGGACTAAGATGTCGAGCATTAGTTTCAACCGCAGACGAGTGAAACTCAAGCAGCTTCTCGGAATCCGCGCGCGCCTCGCACTGTTGGCCGTGATCCTGGTGGCGCCCTTGATGCTGGAACGCGCCCGTTCGCTCGAGGGCGCCCGCGCCAAACAGATCGCAATCGCTGCCGAAGAGTTCTCCAGCCTTGCCAAGCACAGTGCCGATACCCAGCGCGAGGTGATTTCCTCGGTCGAGACGATGCTGAAATCGGCGGCCTATATCCGCGGTTCGGCCGGCGGCATCAGCCGCAGCTGCGATATCCTGCGCGCCAGCCTGCCCACCAACCTGCCGTGGATACGCAACGTTCTGATCGCAGGCGGCGATGGACGGGTGCAATGCTCGACCAACAATTCGTTCGTCGGCCTCGATATCAGCGACCGTGCCTATTTCAAGAAGGCGCAAACAAGCGGCGATTTCGTCTTCAGCGATTTTCTGCTCTCCCGTCCCGCCCAGGATCCGATGATGATGGCGGCCTATCCGGTGTCCGCCATCAACAGCGACGTCGACGCCATCATTTTCGCCAGCGTCAATCTCGACTGGATGTCGAAAGTGATGAGCAATCTGGCCGGCCGGCCCGGTATCTCGGCGGTGCTGGTCGATCGCGTCGGCACCGTGCTGGCGGCGCCTCCGGATGAGCCTAACCTGATCGGCAAGTCGCTCGACGATATTCCGATGTTGTCCACGGTCGCGCAAACCGCGCTCGATTCGAACCAGGACGAGGGATCGCTTTTCTTCGTTGCCGCCGACGGATCGAAGCGCGAGCTCAGCTTCGCCCGCATCGCCGACACCGGATCGCGCCTGATCGCCAGCATCGACGAGGATAGCGTGACCTCGGCCATCAACCGCGACATCCGCACCGCCTATCTGCAGCTCGGTCTCGTCTGCCTGTTTGTCCTGCTCGGCGCGCTGATCGCCGCGGAGAAACTAATCATCAAGCCGATCGACATGCTGGCGACCATGGCGAAGCGTTGCGGTCAGGGCGACTGGTCGGCGCGCGCGGCGCGCAGCCGCCTGCCGTCCGAATTCGTGCCGCTGGCGCGTGCCTTCAACGCGATGGCGGCGCAGCTTGCCCAGCGCGAGCGCGACCTGATCGCCTCCAACGACCGGCTCACCGTGATCGCCTCGATCGACATGCTGTCGGGGCTTGCCAATCGCCGCGGCTTCCAGAGCCGGCTCGACTTCGAGTGGATGAGGTCGCAGCAATATGGCAGCGAGCTGTCGCTGTTGATGATCGATGTCGATCACTTCAAGCTCTACAACGATACCTACGGCCATCCCGAAGGCGATTCCTGCCTGACCAAGCTTGGCGGCACGCTCTCCAATATCGCCGCCGAGACCATGGGTTTTGCCGGACGCTACGGCGGCGAGGAATTCTGCCTGCTGCTGCCGAACACCGATGCCGCCCGGGCGCGGGAGATCGGGGAGGCGGTACGCCTGGCGGTGCAGAATCTCGAGCTTCCACACGCGACCTCGATCCATCAGAACGTCACCGTCAGCATCGGTGTGGCTTCCACCCGCCCCAACGGCATCCAGCGCCCGGGCGACCTGATCGAGGCCGCCGACGCCGCCCTCTACGCCGCCAAGCACCGCGGCCGCAACACCGTGGTCGAACACGGCATTGTGCGAGCCAGCGACAGCGACGGCGGGATTGCGTGGGCGAGCTGAGCATGATCCGGGAAAAGCCTGCCCCGCACTTGATGCGGGGTCGGTACCGGTTTTCCCTCGCGACAAACGCGGAACGCGTTTGCGCGGAGATCATGCTCAAACAATAAGTCTGGACGGCTCTGGCTGGCATTTTGAAGCCCCCGGGCGTTGACCCCGCCGCCGCTTTTGTGGCCTAGTCCGCCGTCCTTAAAACGGGCGCGAATCCACCAAAAGCCCAAGCTGTTCCAATGACCTCCGAACGGTACAACGCCCGCGAATCCGAGCCGCGCTGGCAGCGCCAGTGGGACGAAAAGGCGATCTTTTCGTCCCAAAATGACGATCCGCGGCCGAAATATTATGTGCTCGAGATGTTCCCCTATCCGTCCGGGCGCATCCATATCGGCCATGTCCGGAACTATACGCTCGGCGACGTGCTGGCCCGCTACATGCGCGCCAAGGGGTTCAACGTGCTGCACCCGATGGGCTGGGACGCGTTCGGCCTGCCGGCCGAAAACGCCGCGATCGAGCGCAAGGTCGCGCCGAAAGCCTGGACCTACGACAATATCGCGGCGATGAAGAAGCAGTTGCGCTCGATCGGCCTGTCGCTGGACTGGGCACGTGAATTCGCGACCTGCGATCCCTCCTACTACAAGCATCAGCAGAAGCTGTTTCTGGATTTTCTGCGCGCGGGCCTGGCCGAGCGCGAGCAGCGCAAGGTGAATTGGGACCCGGTCGACATGACCGTGCTCGCCAACGAACAGGTGATCGACGGCCGCGGCTGGCGCTCGGGCGCCGTCGTCGAACAGCGCGAGATGAGCCAGTGGGTCTTCAAGATCACCAGATATGCGCAGGAACTTTTGGACGCGCTCGATACGCTCGACCGCTGGCCCGACAAGGTGCGGCTGATGCAGCGCAACTGGATCGGCCGCTCCGAGGGGCTGTTGATTCGTTTTGCGCTCGATGCTTCGACTGCGCCCAACGGCGAAACCGAGCTGAAGATTTTCACGACGCGGCCGGACACGCTGTTCGGCGCAAAATTCATGGCGATCTCGGCCGACCATCCGCTGGCGCAGGCTGCGGCGGCGAAGAATCCGAAGCTCGCCGAATTCATCGCGGACGTAAAACGCATCGGCACCGCCCAGGAGATCATCGATACCGCGGAGAAGCAGGGTTTTGACACCGGCATCCGGGCAATCCATCCGTTCGATGCGGGCTGGAAGCTGCCGGTCTACGTGGCCAATTTCGTGCTGATGGAATACGGCACCGGCGCGATCTTCGGCTGCCCGGCGCACGACCAGCGCGACCTCGACTTTGTCAATAAGTATGGCCTCGGCAATATTCCGGTGGTCTGCCCGCCGGATGTCGACCCGAAGAGCTTCGTGATTACCGACACCGCCTATGACGGCGACGGCCGCATGATCAATTCGCGCTTCCTCGACGGCATGACGATCGAGGCTGCCAAGGAAGAGGTCGCGAAGCGGCTCGAAAGCGAATTGCGTGGCAACGCGCCCGTCGCCGAGCGGCAGGTAAACTTCCGCCTGCGCGACTGGGGCATCTCGCGCCAGCGCTATTGGGGCTGCCCGATTCCGGTGATCCATTGCGAAAAATGCGGCGTGGTGCCGGTGCCGGATCGCGACCTGCCGGTGACACTGCCGGAGGACGCGACCTTCGACAAACCGGGCAACGCGCTCGACCACCATCCGACCTGGAAGCATGTCGCCTGCCCGAAATGCAGCGGAAAGGCGCAACGCGAAACCGACACCATGGACACGTTTGTGGATTCGTCCTGGTATTTCGCGCGCTTCACCGATCCCTGGAACGAGAAGGCGCCGACGACACCCGATGTCGCCAATCGGATGATGCCCGTCGATCAGTATATCGGCGGCGTCGAGCACGCGATCCTGCATCTGCTCTACAGCCGCTTTTTTACCCGCGCCATGAGGGCCACCGGCCATATCGGCATGGACGAGCCGTTCGCGGGCATGTTCACCCAGGGCATGGTGGTGCATGAAACCTATCAGAGGGCTGACGGCTCCTACGTCACGCCCGCCGAGGTCAAGCTCGAGACCGGCGGCAACGGCCGCCGCGCCGTGCTGCTCGCGACCGGCGAGGACATCGCGATCGGTTCAATCGAGAAGATGTCGAAGTCGAAGCGCAACACGGTCGACCCCGACGACATCATCGCGACCTATGGCGCCGACGTTGCGCGCTGGTTCATGCTGTCGGATTCGCCGCCCGATCGCGACGTGATCTGGAGCGACGAGCGGGTGCAGGGCGCTTCGCGCTTCGTGCAGCGGCTGTGGCGGCTGGTCAACGAATCGGCCGAAATCGCCAAGGCGGCGCCCACGGCGCGGCCGGCGTCGTTCAGCGCCGATGCGCTGGCGCTGCGCAAGGCGGCCCATGGCGCGCTGGACAGGGTTTCGGGGGGCATCGAGCGGCTGCATTTCAACGTCTGTCTCGCCCACATCCGCGAGTTCGCCAATGCGCTGGCGGAGGTGCTGGCGCGGGAAGGCACGCCGCCAGGCGACCTCGCCTGGTCGGTTCGGGAAGCCGCGCTGATCCTGGTCCAATTGTTCGCCCCGATGATGCCGCATCTGGCAGAAGAGTGCTGGCAGGTGCTGGGCCAGGGTGGGTTGATTTCGGAGGCCGATTGGCCCCAAATCGAACGCGATTTGCTGGTTGAAGACGCCGTGACGCTGGTGGTCCAGATCAACGGCAAGAAACGGGGCGAGATTACGGTGGCCAAGGCGGCCGAGAATTCGCAAATTGAGGCTGCCGTTTTGGCGCTCGATGCGGTAAAATCGACGCTGGGGGACAAGCCCGTCCGTAAGATCATTATAGTTCCGATGAGGATCGTAAATGTCGTTGGCTAAAATCCGCATCGCCGCTCGGCTGTTGGCCGTGGTCGCCCTGGCGGCGCTGACGGCCGGCTGCTTCCAGCCGATGTATGCCGAACATACCGATGGCACCCCCGGCCTGCGCGAAAAGCTGATGGGGGTGGAGATTCCGCCGGTGGATAAGCCGAACGCCTCGCCTGAGGCCCGGATCGGGGTCGAGATTCGCAACGCGCTGGCATTCAAGCTCTATGGCGAGGCCACCGGCATGCCACCGACCCACCGGCTGGTGCTGAAGTTCAGCACCAGCCGCTCGTCGCTGCTGGTTTCCCAGACCACGGGGTTGCCGACCAGCGAGAACGTCGGCGTCGACGCGCAATTCAACCTGATCGAGATCGCCAGCAACAAGTCGGTCATGACCGGCACCACGTTTGCCCGCGTGTCCTACGACATACCCGGGTCCTATCAGCGCTTTTCGCGCACCCGCGCCTTCCGCGACGCCGAAGACCGCGCCGCCGACCAGATCGCGGAGAATATCCAGACCCGGCTGGCGTCGTTCTTCGTCGCCGGCACCTGACCCCAACCGTCATTCCGGGGCGCGCGTTCGCGCGAACCCGGAATCTCACTTAAGTTACCTCTGGATTCCGGGTCCACTCGAAGATGCGTGTCCCGGAATGACGAAATAGGTCTGCTTGTGGTCGCGCTGCGCGGAAAAGAGATCGACAGTTTCCTGGCCCGGCCCGATCCCGGCCGCCCCATCATCCTGCTCTACGGTCCCGACGCCGGCCTCGTGCGCGAGCGCGCCGAGGCGCTGCTGGCGTCCGCGGTCGACGACCCCAACGATCCCTTCTCGCTGGTGCGGCTTGACGGTGACGAGCTTTCCGCCGAGCCGTCGCGGCTGGTGGACGAGGCCTTGACGGTGCCGCTGTTTGGCGGCCGCCGCGCCATCCGCGTCCGCGCCGGCTCGCGCAATTTCGCCGTCGGCGTCGACACGTTGGCCGAGATGTCGCTGAAGGACTGCCGCATCGTGATCGAGGCCGGCGAACTGCGCGCGGAATCGCCGCTGCGCAAGGCCTGCGAGCGGGCAAAAACGGCGGTCGCGATCGGCTGCTATCCCGACGGCGAGCGCGATCTGGCAAAACTGATCGACGACGAATTGCGCGTTGCAGGCCTGCGTATCGCGCCCGATGCGCGGGCTTCGCTGATGGCGCTGCTGGGCGGCGACCGCCAGGCCTCGCGCAACGAATTGCGCAAGCTGGCGCTGTTCGCGCACGGCGAAGGCGAGGTCACGCTCGACCATGTGATGGCCGTGGTGGCGGATGCCTCCGAGCTGAAGCTCGATCCGATCGTCGACGGCGCGTTTGCGGGAAAGCCGGAACTGGTCGAGAGCGAGTTTGCCAAGGCGATGGTCGCCGGCACCTATCCCGGCGTCATCGTCTCGGCCGCGCAGCGCCAGGCAGCGTGGCTGCACAAGTCGGCGCTGGCGATGGCCGAGGGAACGCCGCTATCGACGCTGCTCGACGGCGGCTTCCCGCGGCTGCACTTTTCCCGAAAAGCCGCCGTCGAAACCGCGTTGCGCAATTTCAGCGCCGCGCGGCTGGTCGCGATCATCGACCAGCTTGCCACCGCAGCGCTCGACATGCGCAAGCAGACCGCGCTCACCGCCGTCATCGCGCAGCGCACGCTGCTGTCGATCGCGGTGAACGCCAAGCGGCGAAGCTGATCGTCGCCTACTTCTTCTTCGCGCGCTCGATGCCTTCGACGATCAGCTGGTGCGCATCCTCGGGCGAGCCCCAGCGCAGCACCTTCACCCACTTGCCGGGTTCGAGGTCCTTGTAGTGCTCGAAGAAGTGCTGGATTTGCGCGAGCGTGATGTCGGGCAGGTCGCTGTAGCTCCTCACCTTGTCGTAGCGCTGGGTCAGCTTTGACGACGGCACTGCGATGATCTTCTCATCGCCGCCGGCTTCGTCTTCCATCAGGAGCACGCCGACCGGCCGCACGCTCATCACGGCTCCCGGCACGATCGCGCGGGTGTTGGCGACCAGGACGTCGCAGGGGTCGCCGTCATTGGAAAGCGTGTGCGGGATGAAGCCGTAATTGCCGGGATAACGCATGGCCGTATAGAGGAAGCGGTCGACCACCAGCGTGCCGGCGTCCTTGTCCATCTCGTATTTGATCGGCTCGCCGCCGACCGGCACCTCGATGATGACATTGACCTCGCGCGGCGGGTCGATCCCGATCGGGATGGCGTCAATGCGCATGGATGGCTCCGTTACGGCCTGGAACGTTCAAGTCTCGGATAGAGGCACTGCAAAAGGCCGGTTAGCCGGCTGCGCTAGTTGGTCCAGGCGAAGGCGACCTTGTCGAGCGACTTCGGCCCGAACTTCTCCGAGGAGCGCGCCACCATGCGGCCGCCCAGCGCGCGGTAGAACTCGGTGGCGGGGTCGTTGTCCGACAGCGCCCAAACCACCATGCTCTTCAGCCCGCTCTGCGCAAGGTCGCGCTTGGCCGCGGTGAACAGGCGGCGGCCGAAGCCGAGGCCCTGGAATTCCGGGCGCAGATAAAGCTCGTAGATCTCGCCTTCGAAGTGCAGGCTGCGCGCGCGGTTACGGCCATAATTGGCGTAGCCGGCGACCTTGTCGCCGAACACCAGCACGCTGACGCGGCTGCCTTTGCGGATCGCACTGTCCCACCAATGCGGACCGCGGCGGTTAATCAGTTTTTCCAGTTCCGAGCCAGGGATAATGCCCTGATAGGCCGAACGCCAGGCCTCGTCATGGGTGGATGCTACCGCGGGTGCATCCGCAGCTTTGGCCGGCCGAACCTCGATCAGGGTAGTGCTCATGGGTATGGATCAAAGCAAGTCGGCGGCTCCGCTTCAAGGTCTATCCTTAATTATCGGTTAAGCTGTGGATTTTCTGCATCAGTTCTGCGGCCAGTTGTGCCGAAAAAGGACATAGCTGCGTCCGAAGTGGTCCTGGATCGGTGCGCACGAGGGTCGTTGATCCCCGATATCGGCCGTCCGACCAAGCCAGCCGATGGAAAAGACTCCTGATTCGATTCGCCGCCGCTATGTTTCCGGGAAGCGAACCCGATTCCTCGGCCATCCGGCGATCCATGCGGCCCTCTCCCCTGTTTCTTGCTCTCGTTTTGCTTGGCGCCATCTGCAGCCGGAGCGCGTCGGCGCAGTCGCCGCTTGGTGCGCAAGGCGCGGAGGGCGAGCCGGGCCGCGAGCAGCAATGGCTGGTCCCTTCGCCCGATCCCGATCGGCCTGCGCGAGCGGTACTATTCCGCCCGCCCGGCGACGGGCCGTTCCGGCTTGCTCTGATTGCGCACGCCTCGACCCAGAACGTGCTGCGTCGCGCGCAAATGCCGCAGCCGGAATATCGTGCGCTGGCCGCGTTCCTCGTCGCGCGCGGCTTCGCGGTGCTGGTGCCGGAACGTCCAGGCCATGGTGCGACCGGAGGCAGCTATCTGGAGGAGCAGGGCGGCTGCGACCAAGCCGATTACCTCGGCTCCGGCCGCGCCACGGCGCAAGAGATTGATCTGGCACTGGATTTCCTGCGTGGGCAATCCTTCGTCCGGCGCGACGGCGCGGTCGTCGTCGGCCATTCCGCTGGCGGCTGGGGCGCGCTGGCGCTGGCTGGCGAAGACCCGAAAGCCGTCGCCGCCATCGTCGTGTTCGCGCCGGGACGCGGCGGCCATGCCAACGATGTTCCCAACCAGGTCTGCGCGCCGCATACGCTGATCACCGCCGCCGCGGCGTTCGGTAGGGGTTCGCGGGTGCCGGTGACCTGGCTGGTGGCGGCGAACGACTCGTACTTTTCGCCGGAATTGTCGCGGCAGCTAGCCGACGCCTTTCGCAGCACGGGCGGCAAGGCCGACTTTCGCGTGCTGTCGGCCTCGGGAAGCGAGGGGCACTGGATGGCGGAGAGCGAGGACGGCGTGAAGTTGGCCGCACCTGAGCTCGATCGCGCCCTGAGGCCGCCGCAACCGGTCGCGGCGAGGAAGCGATGACGATCTATTTCCTGGTCAAATACCTGCATGTGATCGGCGCCATCGTAATCCTCGGCACCGGGGCAGGCATCGCCTTTTTCATGCTGATGGCGCACAGAAGCGGCGAGGCGGCATTCATCGCGCGCACGGCCGCAATCGTCGTGATCGCCGACATGCTGTTCACATTGACGGCTATCATCCTGCAGCCCGTCAGCGGCGGCCTCTTGATGATGCTGTCGTCAACCTCGTTCGCCGAGCGCTGGCTTTCCGCCTCCCTCGTGCTTTACGCGCTGGCAGGGCTGTTCTGGATTCCCGTGATCTTCATGCAAATCGAGATGCGCAATCTGGCACGCGCCGCGGCGGTGACGGGCGAGCCGCTGCCGCCGCGCTATTTTGTGTTGTTTCGCCGCTGGGTCTGGTTCGGCATTCCCGGCTTCGGCTCGGTCATGATCATCCTGTGGCTGATGATCGCAAAGCCGGGATTCTAGCGTCATGACCGAATTGATCCCGACGCGCAAAATCCTGGTGCTGGGTGCCTCCGGCCTGATCGGACGGTTCGTCGCCGACGATCTGCGCATCCGAGGTTTTGAGGTGATCGCGATCGCGCGCAAGTTCGCCGCCGGGCAACGAACCAATGCGTCCGATCTGGAAATGCCGATCCTGCCGATGGCCTCGATCGCGCTGGCGCGGTTTCTCCGCGATCACAGAGTTGATGTCGTGGTCAATTGCCTCGGCGTGCTGCAGGACGGTCCCGGCAGCGACACCACCGCCGTGCACCGCGATTTCGTCGCGCGGCTGGTGCAGGCGATCGGCGATTGCGGCCGCGCCGTGCGCCTGATCCAGATTTCGATCCCCGGAGCGGCGCACGAGGACCGCACCGCCTTCAGCACGACAAAGCGCGAGGCGGAGCGGCTGATCGCAGCCGCCGGGGTCGCGTACGCGATCCTGCGGCCGGGCTTTGTGGTGGCGCCATCCGCCTATGGCGGCAGCGCGCTGGTGCGCGCCCTCGCCGCGCTGCCGATCGATCTGTCTGCCGATGAAGCCGCAACGCCGTTTCTGCCGGTCGCGATCGAGGATGTCGCGGCAACGGTGGCGTGGCTCGCCTCGCGCGAGATCAACGACGAAGCGGTGAAGGCCGTTGCCTGGGACCTGATGCAGCCGCAAAAGATTTCGCTGTCCGGCGTCATCGATCACATCCGCTTCGCGCTGGGCACCGCGGCCATGCGCCGCGTGCGGCTGCCCTCGTTCAAGATGAACCTCGGCGCCCGGCTCGGCGATCTCGTCAATCGTCTCGGCTGGATGCCGCCGGTGCGCACCACGGCGATCGCCGAATTGCGCCGCGGCGTGACCGGCGATCCGCATCCCTGGATGGCCGCAACCGGCATCGTCCCCAAAACCATAGCGCAAATGGTTGGCCAGCGCCCCGCCACCATTCAGGACAAATGGTTCGCGCGGCTGTTCCTGGTCAAGGCGCTGGTGATCGCGAGCCTGGTGGCGTTCTGGATTGTGTCGGGCTTCATCGCGCTGTTGGTTTCCTATCATGCGGCGGCCGGCATCCTGAGCTCGCATGGCTTTCCGGCGCGGCTGGTTGCACCGATCACGATCGGGACCAGCCTGATGGATATCGGCATCGGCGTCCTCATCGCCTTCCGCCGCACTTCCGCAATCGGGCTCGTCGCGGGTATCGTCGCCTCGCTCGGTTACATGGCGGGAGCTGCAATCGTTACGCCGGATTTGTGGATCGAACCATTGGGCGCGCTGGTCAAGACCGGGCCGGCGATCGTGCTAATGCTGGTGGCGCTGTTGACGCTGGATAATCGATGAGCCCTTCGCCCAACCATCCCTGGCCGGACGACGACGTGATCCTCTATGACGGCGTGTGCGTATTCTGCTCGCGCTGGATCGCCTTCGTCGCCGCGCGCGATTCTGCGGCGCGCTTCCGTTTCACGGCGATCCAGTCGCCCTACGGCACCCGGCTGGCGCAGGCTTTCGGCATCGACCCCGACGATCCCGACACCAATGCCGTCGTCCACGGCGGCGTTGCCTATCTGAAATCCGACGGCGCGCTGACCGTGCTGTCGCTGTTGCCGGGCTGGGGTTTTGCGCGGGCGTTATTCGCCGTGCCAAAGCCGCTGCGGGATGCGGTCTACAGCCTGGTGGCGCGGAACCGCTACCGGATTTTTGGCAAGTACGAGGAGTGTTTTGTGCCGGATGCGGCGATGAAGGCGAGGGTGTTGGAGTAGGGCCTTGCTGTCATTCCGGGATGCGCAAAGCGCAGACCTCAGATGCGCAGTTGCGCATCGGGGAATCTCGAGATTCCGGGTTCGATGTTTCGCATCGCCCCGGAATGACGGGCCTCAGGTCACCGCTTCGCCACCGCCGCCAACACCTCCCCCGCCGCCCGTTCCCCCGAATCCCTTGCCCCGTGCGCGGTGGAGAAAAAATTCGGCGAGGTCGCTTCTCCGGCAAAGAACAAGCGGCCGTCGACGGGGGCGGCGAGCACGGCGCGTTGGTCGGCATGGCCGGGCAGCGCGTGCGAATACGAGCCGCGCGCGAAGGGATCATGGGCCCAGCGCGATTCCTTCAGCGGTCTCAATTTGCGCCTGATGTCGTTGCCGAGGAAGCCCGCGATCTCGTCGATGCTGTGGGCCGCGATCGCGCCGTCGCCGGCGTCTTCCAGGGTTTTTGCGAAGCGTCCGCCGAAAAAGCCCTCGATGCAGGGCTGGCCGAACGGGCGCAGATGATAGGTCCCCATGTCGGTGCGCATGGTGGCGCCGCGCAAGTTGCCCTCCTGCGGCAACGCCTCCGGGTCGTCCAGCGCCAGCATCACCTTGTCGGCAAGTCCGAGCGGCAGGCCGGCCGCCGCATCGACCTTTTGCGGCAGCGCCGGGTGAAAGCGGATTACCTCTTGCGCAATCAGGTTGGTCGGCACGGTGACGATCGCCTTGTTCGCCGTGAGCGTTCCCAAGGAGGTCTCGATCCGCAGGCGGCTGCCTGAATGATCGATCAGCGTGACGTTGCAATTGAGCGCCAGCGGCCGCGAGGCGCCATAGGCCGCCATCAGCGCGCCATAGCCGCGCCGCACCCGCCAATTGACGTTGGTGTCCTCGTAGGCGTCCATGTCTGATATCGACACCTGGTCCAGCTCGCAGCCATTCACATAGGTCGAGATCGCGTCGATCATCGGGTTCCAGCGGTTGCCGGGCTCGAGACAAAGATTGGCGGGGCTGTCGCGGCCGCTTTTCGCGGCCTGTTCGGCGCGGTCGTAGAAGGCGTCGAGCGCGCGGATGAAATCATCGCGCTCGGCTTGCGGAAATGCCTTGCCGAAGGCGCGCTCACGCCAGGGCGGCAGCGCCTTGTTGACCTCGAAATTCAATTGTTCGGCGATTGGGACGAATGAATTCCTGTCGGCCGAATGCAGCCAGCCGCAGCCGACGTCGAAGACTACATCCGGCGCAGCCTGGATGGTGTAGCCGCGCCCGCCGACGCGGTTGCGCGCCTCCAGCACGATGGTGGAAAGGCCCGAGTTCTGCAGCGCGTGCGCCGCGCCGAGGCCCGCGGCACCCGCGCCGATGATGGCGATGTCGACGGAGGAGGGAAGGGACATGAGAGCGGGCGAATGGTGAGTAGAGGGTGAATAGCGAGTGGCGAATGGCGAATAGGGTATAGCAAAGAAGGCGACACGGAAACGCGTCTACTCGCTATTCGCTACTTGCTATTCCCTACTCGCCACTCCCTATTCGCCATTCGCGTTCTTACGCCACCGCCTCCTTGGCCTTTTCGGCGCGCTTGCGCTCGTTGGGGTCGAGGAACTTCTTGCGCAGGCGGATCGATTTCGGCGTCACTTCGACCAGTTCATCGTCCTCGATATAGGCGAGCGCCTTTTCCAGGGTCATCCGGATCGGCGGCGTCAGCCGCACCGCTTCGTCCTTCGAGGTGGTGCGGATGTTGGTGAGCTGCTTGCCCTTGAGCACGTTGATCTCGAGGTCGTTGTCGCGGGTGTGCTCGCCGACGATCATGCCCTTGTAGACCTTCCAGCCCGGCTCGATCATCATCGGGCCGCGATCTTCCAACTTGAACATCGCATACGCCACCGCTTCGCCCTGGTCGTTGGAGATCAGGACGCCGTTGCGCCGGCCCTGGATATCGCCCTTGAAGGGCGCATAACCGTGGAACAGGCGGTTCATGATTGCGGTGCCGCGGGTGTCGGTGAGCAGTTCGCCCTGGTAGCCGATCAGGCCGCGGGTCGGCGCGTAGAACACCAGCCGCAGCCGATGGCCGCCGGAGGGCCGCATCTCGATCATCTCGGCCTTGCGCTCGCTCATCTTCTGCACGACGACGCCGGAATGCTCCTCGTCGACGTCGATCACGACCTCCTCGACTGGCTCCTGCCACTGTCCGGTCGCCTCGTCCTTCTTCAGGACGACGCGGGGCCGCGATACCGAAAGCTCAAAACCTTCGCGGCGCATGGTCTCGATCAGGATCGCGAGCTGCAATTCGCCGCGGCCCGAGACTTCCATGGAATCCTTGTCGGATGCTTCGGTGACGCGCAGCGCGACATTGCCTTCGGCCTCGCGCAACAGGCGGTCGCGGATCATGCGGCTCGTGACCTTGTCGCCTTCGGTGCCGGCCAGCGGCGAGTTGTTGACGATGAACGACATCGAGACCGTCGGCGGATCGATCGGCTGCGCCGGCAGCGGCGTGTCGACGGACGGGTCGCAGAAGGTGTCGGCCACCGTGCCCTTGGTGAGGCCGGCAATCGCTATGATGTCGCCGGCTTCAGCCTCCTCCAGCGGGGTGCGCTCGATGCCGCGGAAGGCGAGGATCTTCGTCAGCCGTCCCTGCTCGATCAGCTTGCCGTCGGCGGCCAGCACCTTGACCGCCTGGTTCGGCTTGATCGAGCCCGAGGTGATACGGCCCGTGATGATGCGGCCGAGATAGGGATTGGCCTCCAAAATGGTGCCGATCATGCGGAACGGGCCGTCCTCGACGTTCGGCGGCGCGACATGGCGCAGGATCAGGTCGAACAAAGGCTGCATGCCGGCGTCCTTGGGACCCTCCGGGCTCGCCGCCATCCAGCCCTGCTTGGCCGATCCGTACAGAATCGGGAAATCGAGCTGCTCCTCGCTGGCATCCAGCGCCGCGAACAGGTCGAACACCTCGTTGATGACTTCGGTTGGCCGCGCGTCCGGGCGATCGACCTTGTTGATGACGACGATCGGCTTCAAGCCCACCTTCAGCGCCTTGGAGACGACGAACTTGGTCTGCGGCAGCGGGCCTTCGGCCGCGTCCACCAGCACCAGCGCGCCATCCACCATGTTGAGGATGCGCTCGACCTCGCCGCCGAAATCGGCGTGGCCGGGGGTGTCGACGATGTTGATGCGGGTGTCCTTCCACTGCACGGAAGCGGCCTTGGCGAGAATGGTGATGCCCCGCTCGCGCTCCAGGTCGTTGGAATCCATCGCGCGCTCGACCACGCGCTGGTTGTCGCGATAGGTGCCGGATTGCTGCAGCAGGCGATCGACCAGCGTGGTCTTGCCGTGGTCGACGTGGGCGATGATGGCGACGTTGCGGAGGTTCATGGACTGCTTCTTCTGGTCGTGCATGGTGGGAGCGCGATCTCACCGGAAAACCGGGATCCCATCTTTCCGGATCGCGCTCGAAAACCTGAAATTCTGGCGGACCTCTGGGTCTAAAAAGGAAGCCCGGCCAAAAGGACCGGGCACACCTTACGCGTTGCGGCGCAATATATTCAGAAAACGCCAAAAAACAATGGCTTGTTTGGCATTTGGTTAGCCCAATTTGATGGCACGGGCGGCCGCTACATGTGGTGGGCGGCGGTTTTCAGCAGGGGGCGCAGCCGCGGCTGCATCGGTGGGTCGAAAATGGCGGAGGGGAGCGGCTGATCGCGCCGATTAGACAATCTGTTTTCCATGCGCGGAAAAAAATCGAGCCGACCGTAAATGGGCCGACCCGCAATTGCCCGGTCGGGCGACTTCTGGAGTTTGGGGCGGCTTGCGACCTGCGCTGAGGGCGAATGCGATCTCCGCCGCCTTCCAGTCAAATCCGAGGGCAGGTCAGGGCGAGAAACCCGCATTTTCGTTTCAGTGCCTCGGCAAGGCCGTCGGGCTGGAAATCGAGCGTTTCGTGCAAGGCGTCGTCCCCGACGCTGGTGCTGCAATATCGCCTTCCCGCCTCGAGCAGATCAGAAGGCGCGGTCCCCGCATAGGCACGGCGGGTTTTTTCGAGCGCCTCTTCGACCTCGCTTGGGCGCAACAGCAGGTTGCCCATCTGGCCAGGCAGCCGGCTTGCGCGTTCGTAACCGAGCGCGTGCCAGACGATACTCACCGGCGTGTGCCGGGCCGTGATCGCCATCCGGAAAGAGCTTTGTTCGGCCAGAATGTCGGCAAGCCGGCCCTCTTGCGTCAAAATCTGTCTTGTCAGCGCGACGAAGCCCGCAAGATTAAATGCAGCGATGAAAGCGTTGGTCTGGTCGGCAACCTCGGGTCTCCTGATGAACGCCTCCTGCTCGAAATCCGACGGACAGGCTCGCCAGGCCGCGATCGCCTGTCGCGATCGCTGCGAAAGCACGGCGTTCGCTGCCGCCGCCACGAAATGCGGCTGGATTTGATCATGCTTGCGTTCATCGATGAAACAGCCGAACCACCAATAATCAACGCCCACCGGACACCTCGCAAGACACCTGGCAAGTCACCACGATTCGTCGAGGTCGCCGAGGTTCTGTGCCCGTGCGTTGTTTTTACAACGCGTGTTTTCCGGCGGACGTGGCCCTCAATTGCCCGCTCCATCGATCGGATACACCCCGCGCAGCACTTCCTCGAAATGATTCTTGACGGATTCGTTGCAGAGGCAGGCGCGGCGCTGCAGAGCGTCGCGGTTACGCACCAGGATCGAGCCGCGCCGGGTCTCCAATATCCCTGCCGCCTTGAAGGTCTGGATCACTCGGCTGGTATAGCTGCGGCCGACCCCGAGCAGCGTTGCAAGCTGCTCATGGGTGAGCGGCACGGTGGCCTCGTCGTCGGCGCGCTCCATCGTCGCGACGATCCATTTGGCGGTGCGCTGCTCGATCGAATGGATCGCGTTGCAGGCGGTCGACTGGAACATCTGCGCCAGCATGCAGTCGGCATAGCGTGCAAATACGTTGCGTAGCGTCTTCGACGTGATCTTCGCTGCCTCCAGCCTGCCGATATGCAGGCGCTCGAAGGGGCCGGCGAACTTCACCATGATCCGCGTATAGGCCGGCAGAAAGCCCTCGCTGACGATGCCGCCGACGGCGCCCTCGCGGCCGACAAGAATGGTCTCGACGTCGCGGCCGTCCTCGTTGGCGACGAGATAGGACGCAAGGCTGGGTCCGCAGGGAAAGTGCACGACCTCGACATCGTCGCCGGGATTGTAGAGCAGTTCGCCCGCTTGCGCCTCCCCATGCGCGAGGTATGGCGCGATCAGCGCGTAGTCGGCGGCGTTGAGCCGCCGCAGCAAATTGTTGTACGGCCGTTCAGCGACCATGGCCGTCGCGTCGCGTCGCGTCAGCATTCGAAATTACCGTTTGCCCAGCAGGCCACTAATAATCGGCTCAGGTCAGCTTGAATGTTCACTAGTGCGCAGACAGGGGAACGGCGATGTGGTGGTTTCGTTCCTGGAACCCGTCGATGCGCTCGGCCGGAGGCATCGACCACGGGCGGTCCCAACCGGAATTCGACCCTTGACCAGAGAAATCGCAATCATGGAACCCGCCCCTCCGGACGGCCTGTCCGCCTTGCCGGAAGACGTGCTGATTGTCGAAGACGATCCGATCATCTCGCTGGATTTCGAGGACACGATTCTCGGTTTCGGGGTGAAGAGGGTGCGCTCCGCGGGCAATGTGACGCGGGCGCTGCAGGTGATCGAGGAGCGCGCTCCCGATTTTGCCCTGCTCGACGTCGACCTGGTGCGCGAAAAGAGCTTTGCCATCGCCGAACGGCTGGATGCGCTGAAAATTCCGTTTGTCTTCGTCACCGGCTATGGCGCCGACGTCAGGCTGCCCGCGGCGTTCGCCGGCCGGCCGAGGCTGGCGAAGCCCTATTCGACGCAAGCGCTGCAAGCTGCGCTCAGGGCTCGATCCGGCCGTACCTGAAGCTCAGCGCACGCAAATCTCGGCCAAATCCTGTTCGACCCCCCGGAAGAAGGCTGCAGGTTGCGCCTGCTCGGCCTGCCCCACACTGACGGCAGCCATCATGGCGTCCGCGGCATCCGCGGATAATTCCTGAAATCGTTTCAAGGCCGGCGATGGATGGGCGGCGGTGAATTCCTTCAATTCCCTCTCGCTGGCTTCGGTAGGGTCGTTGTCCAACGCGTCGGTACCGCCGGCAAGCGGTGACACCGGCGCGATCTTGATTTTGGCAATCAGCGCATAGCGGTCGAATTGCTCGAATACGGAATCGAGCGCCGCCGTCAATCGCAGCGGCCGTTCGATCTCACGATAGCGCTTGACGTCGGCGTCGTCCCTGAGCCGTGCCAGTTCCGAGGACGCGTTCCGTCCGCCGACGGCGGCCAGCTTGTCCTCGTAAGCTTTTGGATCGATCAGGGATGCCGACTGCTCCAGCATCCGGCTGCCCCATTTGACCATCAGATCGAGACCGCGCTGCCGAAGGCCGGCTGCGGCCACTTTCTTCGTGGTCAGGCATGACGGATCGGCGGCATTGCGGAGCGCCTGGCCGAGTTGATCGGCCAGCGCCTGACCATAGGCCGATGCGAAAGCCTCGCGCAGCAACGGGCCCGGCTGTTCGAGCGGTACCTGCAGCAGGAACTGGGCGCGCGCCGGGCTTGCGGCGAGCAGAACTCCAAGCGAGATGCCAACGGCCAATCCACGAAATTCCACGTAACCTGCCTTTGGCTCTTTCCGGACCTCGCGCCCACATCGAAGCTACCACAGGCGCGACAGCGTTTTCCAGCGAGGTGGGCGCCGGTTCGTATCAAGAAACCGCGTCCAAACAGAAACTCGCGCTTCCGTTCCGATTTACGGAACGGAAGCGCCGGGGATGGAAAGCTGTCTTGCTCGGTTGCCCCAGAGCGGCCCGGTTCCGGGGGCTCTTCCGATCTCGACTATCCGATTTTGGGATCGAGCTTGGTCGACCACAGCGCCACGTCGGCGCGGTCGCGCAAGGTCACCGTCATCCGGCCGGTCGCGCCTTCGATGGAGACATGACCGAAGAACTGCATGCCGGCCGACGGCGGCAGATTCTGCTTGTCCAGGCCCGGCGCCTTGATGAAGCGCACTTCGGGACCGAACGTGTTGTCGAGTTCGTTCGGCCCGAACGTGCCGGCATGCAAGGGTCCGGAGACGAATTCCCAGAACGGCTCGAAATCCTGGAACTGCGCCTTGTTCGGGTCGTAGTAGTGCGCGGCGGTGTAGTGCACGTCGGCCGTCAGCCATACCGTGTTCTGGATCGGCGCGGACTTGATGAACCGCAAGATTTCCGCAATCTCCAGCTCGCGGCCGCGCGCCGGGCCGTCGCCCTGCGCAAACGCTTCCGAGCCCTTCTTGTTGGCCGCGTCGTCATAGACGATCAGGCTGAGCGGCATGTCAGAGGCGATCACCTTCCAGGTGGCGCGCGAGTTCAACAACGCCTGCTTCAGCCATCGCATCTGCTCGGGCCCGATGAAGTAGCTGTCGGGGCCATAGGTGGTCTGCAGGTTCGGCCCGTTCGGGCCGCGGTAGCTGCGCTCGTCCAGCATGAAGACGTCGAGATGCGGGCCGTAGCTCAAGGTGCGATAGACCCGGCCCGGTTCGACGATGCTTTCGCGCATCGGGTACATTTCGTGGAAGGCCCGCGCCGCGCGGGCCGCGAGCAGGCTGATGCTGCGTTCCTTGTAGGCGGCAGGAATCTCCTTTGACGACGACCAGTTGTTCATGACTTCGTGGTCGTCCCACTGCACGAAGATCGGCACTTCGGCATTGAAGGCGCGGACATTGTCGTCGAGGAAATTGTATTTATGCGCGGCGCGGAATTCGTCGAGCGTCTCGGCGACCTTGGCCTTTTCCGGGATCGTGACGTTTTTCCAGATCTTGCCGTCGGCGAGCTTCACCTCGGACGGGATGACGCCGTCGGCGTAGATGGTGTCGCCGGAATGAATCAGGAAATCCGGCCGGTGCTTGCGCATCGCCTCGAAGGTGAACATGCCGCCGTCGTCGGGATTGATGCCCCAGCCCTGGCCCGCGACGTCGCCGCCCCAGACGAAGCTGACGTCGCGCCGGTCCGACGGCGCGGTGCGGAAGCGGCCGACCACCGGCTCGCCCACGATGTCGGTATGGGCGAGATCGCGGAAGCGGACGCGGTAGAAGATATCCTGCCCGCCGGGCAAATT